>Ga0172382_10003777_pt1 | contig 23750 bp, 20 predicted proteins | sample Leawel138RmetaG_FD_122245 | JGI IMG/M metagenome (GOLD analysis project Ga0172382, IMG submission 122245) | Leachate microbial communities from a municipal landfill in Southern Ontario, Canada - Leachate well 138R metaG | ecosystem: Engineered > Solid waste > Landfill > Unclassified | place... | reverse complement strand
TAATAACTCTTCGTTTTACCGTAACAGGTTGTTGCTTGTTATGAGCCGAAATCCCGTTTCTGAAATCAATCACACTGTAATTTATCAGGTCAGATTCATAGACAATCGCCTGCAAAGCATTGGGTTCTTCTTTGCCTTTGAGCAGCATAAAAGGCTTCCCGACTCTGATGTTTTTCAGATTGATGGAATCTCTTATTTTCTCGACCACATTGTGAATTTCTGTAGCCGAAAGCCCTTGTTCACCAAGAATTTTTCCGAAAGTGTCTCCGGATTCGATGGTGTCATAAACCACCTGATACTCCTCAAGAACAAACCCGAAACGCTCTATTTTTGGCTTTTCTACGATTTGTTCCTGCTCAGGATTATCTTCTTTTTTATTACACGAAATTAAAAATACTACAAATAAAATACTGCAAATTAACTGCTTCAAAACAAAATTATTTTGGTGTTATACGTCTTTTCCCCAATTCTCTAATTCTTCCTGGCTCCAAAGTTCAGGAAAAAATATTCTTCTTTGATACATCGGGTGCATATATTTTTTCCAATCGCTTCCTCCGGTAGCTTCCTGAGGTCCTGAGACCGATTCGATATATTTTTTTGCCGTATTGTAATGCTGCATCACCCAAGTAATGTTTACCGTATAGTCATAATGTCTCATCGCTTTTACCAAATCTGCATTTCTTTGGTCTTGCTCAGGGAGCTGTTTGAATTTCTGCCAAAGGTTTGCCGTATTGTATTTTTCCATATACTCCAAAAACACTTTTTTGTATTTTTTCTCAAACTGATCAAGCAAATATGATTTTTTTCCGGTATGGTAATCTTTTCCGGCTGCCTGCCAGTAGAGGTGCTCAAAGGCATGTTCAAAAGGAGTATTTCGGTCAATAGTAGCTCTGAAACGGTTGTCGATAAGGTTAATCAAATCGGTCGAACAGAATTCAATCAAACGATATTGAGCACTCTGAAAACCGCTTGCAGGGGTGAGTGTATTTCGGAATTTCATATACTGTTCGTCTTCCATTCCGTCTTTCATAATGGAAAACGAAGTGGTCAGCATATCAAAATACCGACTGATTCTCATCAGTTTATCCGTAAACATTGCGGTTGTCGGGCTTGGGTTGTCACAAATCTGGTGCATTTCCCACAGTATCATTTTAAAGAGCAATTCATTCACCTGATGATACATTACAAACACCATTTCGTCAGGCAAAACCGTTCTTTGAGTCTGTAAGCCCAAAAGAGCATCGGTTTGGATGTAATCCCAATATGTGATAGGTTTTGCCCAAAGCAAACCTTCTAAATGTGTAGATGTGTTTTGCCCGATAGCATCAAACTTTTGGTTGAGCATCTCGAGCTGAGTGGCTATTTTTGTTGAGTCCATGTGGTTAGTTATTTAGTTGTTTGTTAATTATTTACTTAGTATGTTGAGCGGATATTTTAGTCCGCTATATTCGGTTAAATCAGCATTGATGGAGCCTATTACGATATCGGCTTTGATTCGCAGGGGTACTTTGTTTTTGTCGTCAGAAATCCAGACCGTAAGACTTTCTTCTTCTTTAAACACCCGTCCTGCCTGAACCATCGGTCTGAAAACCATAGCCGGAACCTGTCCGAATTTGGTTTTTACGACTTCTCTCCCAATAAATTTGAGTTTGAACTTCATAATTTCGTCATCAAAAAACATATCGACTTCAATTGACTGTCCTTCTTTGAGCTTGTCGATATCTTTGTGATTTCTGAAATAATAGAACATCGAAACCACATCCTGAACATTTACGGGAACATCAATAACTTTATCCCTGTTTTTTATCAGATTCCGAAGAAAAACCGTGTTGCTGTTGAAGTTAAAATAGGCTCTTTGGTTTCTTCTGTAATTTCCTTCACTCACATTGCGGACAGCCATATAAGGCTTGCCCGTTTCTTTATCAAAATAACTCTGATAATGGTCTTCTACTTTGAAAAAAGCCTTTGACAATCCGGTATTGGCTCCATATCCTTTGGCATAATAAACCGATTTGTTATTATAGGTGGCCTCGGTTAGTTCCATCGTGGCATACCCGGCTGTGAGAAACCGACTATAGCTGAGTTTAAATTTAAAAAATTCACCTGTTTTATAAGGAGTTTCTGTTTTTGCTACGGGAGATTCCTGAGCAAAAGCAGATAAAAATAAAACGGCTGTCAATAAAAATATATTCTTCATAATTTTTTTCCTTTTTTGGAAAAAGGTATGCAATTAACGTTCCAAAACCTCCCCCATCAGTATTCCCGAGACATTCCACGAACTGAAACTTCCTCCTTCGGGTGCTCCCTGAGGAATTTTAACCTGAAGGGTATGTGTGCCTTTTTCCAAATCGCCCAAATCAATCATAATCGGGTTTGTAAGCGTTCCCGGGCACCAGTTGGAGCGGGAATAATCGGAAGACGAAAGTCCGTTATTAAAATTTCCAGAAGCCGGATTATACAAGCGATAAGAACCGCAATCCTGCCTCCAGGGCACAAACGAGAAAGCTTCTTTTCCGTTTAAGAGTATCGTATTTTTTTTCGGAAGAAACTCATCGCCTCCGCCCCAACCTCCATGACCTGTGGTGATGTAACGGAGTTGGGCATTTTTTATCTCATTTTCCAGTGTAAAAGTAACTTCCAGACCTTTTTCGGAATCAAACATGGTGGCATATTCCTGACCTGCCATTTCCATGACATTGGTCGTGTTGAAAAGAGGCATCAGCAACATTTTTTTCTGAGTTTGACTTTCTTCTTTGTGAATGGTCAGGTTCAGGCTGACTTTGTGTCCGCCTTTGTCATAATTTCCGATAAATGCACCTATATAAACTTCTTTACCCGAAAGGACAGGCAAGAGTTCCGAAATGTCTTGTCTATAGGTTACCTTATCATGCCAATCTTTGTTTTTTAGCTTAATGTGGTTGTAATGATGAATCCCGAAAGGTGTAAAAAACCGCATCAATTCGACAAGAGGTGTATAAGCTTCGGTTTTAATCACACCTTGATATTTTTTAGAATTTCCGTTGGTGTAACCCGGAAGCTCCTGAATTCCTTTTTCCAGAGCATCCAAAAACGAGGTTTTGCTATCGGTCGGGATTACAAAAACCGAACCCGTACGGTCATAAGCATCTCCGTTGGATTGGGTAGTTAATTCCACAAAAATTTGGCTTCCAAACGGAATTTCATCGAATTTTATTTTTCGTAAAGCGATGGTTCCGTTGGCAAATCTCAGGATGGAATCGTTTGATTTTGAAGCATCCGAAAAGTTAATAATTTCATCTTCAAAAACCGAAAGGGTCGTGAAGCGGCTTTTCCACAACAAATCTCTGTAGGTGAGATTGTCAACCTTTTCAGATTGATTGAGATTGGGTGTAATCCCGGCTTTTTTGGGTGTTTCGATTTTTGTTGCCTGAACCACAAAATTTCCGTTTCGGTTGTATTCCAAAATCAAACCGAGGTTTTGCCCCAGAATTACCGGAGAACCTTTTATTCCCAACTCCTCAGTAAACCAAAGGTCTATGGTGTTGGAGTTGATAACGGTTCGGGCTTTTTTACAAACATAGCCCAAAATGGTTTTCTGCTCATCAAAAAACTCGAAGTGCTGTTTTTCCAGACTCACGGAATCAAGCAGATAAAAACTTTTGCCTTCAGCCGAAAAAGCCTGTTGGATGTAGTTTTTCGGGTTTTTTCTATCAATAAAAGTTTCCTCATAGGGGAAATCTTTCGTTTGATGTAAGATTTGCTCTGAGGTTATCCGGGTAGCATCCACATTGGTAAGCACTATAATAAAATCCTGATTTTCAATCGGATTTCCATTATAGTTTCGCTCATAGGTGATTTTGTAGTTCTTTTGTGCCTGAACCATACCCACCCAAAAAACCAGAAACAGGGTCAGAGCAATTCTCATTTGTTTTTATCTTAGAAAGGCAAATCGTCGTGTTCGCTTTCGTTTACGTTTTGAGCCGGTTCAAAAGCATCAGCAGGAGCTGCCGTTACGGGAGCGGGGATGTTTTGAGCAGGTGCTTCTGCTACCAGTTTTTCGATTTTCCAACCCTGAATGGTGTTGAAATAAACCGTTTCGCCTTGAGGATTTACCCATTCTCTACCTCTGAGGTTGATGGAAATTCTCACGTCATCTCCGGGTTTAAAATTGTCGAGCAGACTTGTTTTGTCCTGCACAAACTGTATCGAAATATGCTGCGGATACTGCTCTTCAGTAGTAACCACAATGTCTCTTTTTCTAAATCCGTTTGAGCCTACTTCTTTGGTAGTGTCAACCATTCTTACTTTTCCTGTTACTTCCATTTTTATGAATTTTATTGTTATTTATTTTTTTAGGTTATTGTTGGCTTGCCAAAAGCAGTTTCCAAGCCTCTAAAATTTGTTCTTTACTCAAATATTCCTTTGCTTTTTGATATACTTTTTCGGTGTCGTCTGCACTTAGAATTGCTTTTGCTTCAAAAGAATTGTTGACAAAAGTAATGATTTCCTCCTTTGTAGGCAAGGCTTCAATATTGCCTAACATTCCCAAATCATTTCCGGAGAAAAAGCCGCTTTCTTTGATAAAATCCGGAATATTATCTACCCCGATTCCCAATGTTACAAGCGGTTTCGGCACTTCAAACATTCCCATATTGGCTCTGGAATACCAATTGCCTCCCATACGGGAAACCAAATCAATTTTATGTTGATCGATACTTCCGTTTTCGTCTAAAACCTCTTTGCTGACATGAAGCTTTACCACTTCACAAATCACCAGATTTCCTGCTCCGCCTCCGTCTCCCAAATGAATAATATCGTTGACTTTACACTCAAACTGGACCGGAGATTCTGCCACCCGAAAAGGCTTCACTACATCAGATTTTATAGGTGTAAGACCGGATTTGATAAATTCGTTTACTCTGTCTGCATATTCTGTGCTGGCAAGCGACACTTGCTGCACGATATCATAATTCACCACACTAATCACCACTTCCCGAGTGTCCTGAACGTTGATTAGCGTGTGCTTTATAGTGTTGTTGCGAACCCTTCGGGCAGGTGAAAAAATCAAAATCGGAGGATTAGAACTGAATACATTAAAAAAACTAAAGGGCGATAAATTCGGATTGCCATTTTTGTCTAACGTACTTGCCAAAGCGATAGGTCTCGGAGCAACGGCTCCTTGCAAATAACCTTGTAATTTTACAGGATTTACCTCCTTCGGGTCAATAGAAATCATATTTTTTCGGTTTGAAGCAAAAGTAATGATTTTTTGCTAAATAGCAGGTGGAGAAAACGGTCGGATTTCTGGCATTTTTTAGCTTTCGCACAACATAAAGTTTTAAAGAGAAACCTCTGAAAGCTCTTTACCGATACGGTGTAATTCTTTTTCTATTTCTTTTCTTCTGGCTTTACTGGGAGTTTTAGTACCATTAATATAGGAGGCTATCAATGGCTGAGAAATCCCTACCCGTCTTGCAAAAGCAGAAATATTCAGCTCCTGCAACTTGCTAAAAGCTCTTCCAAACTCTGTTTTGGGTTGAAAAAAACCTTCAAAACTCAAGTCTTCATTTAATTCTTCCCAATGTATTCCAAAAGCCGAAGTAGTATAGTTCTCCCTTTGTTTTTTGTCGGCATTTTTCAATCTCGAATAATCAGAAAAATATTCAATTCCTGTTTTGTTGTCATGAGTTTCTATGTGTATGGCTTCATCAGTAAGCCATATTTTTTTGATATCTGCAAGTTTCATAATTATTTGTTGTTAAAATAGGTTATCCAATGCTCTATGATTACTTCTTTGTTTTCTTCTATAATGGTTTTTATTATTTTCAGTTCTGCATTTTTAAATCCCTGATTACTAATTAGCAACACATCTGGAACTACATTAAATTTTGCTTCCGAGCCACCTTTTGATATATGTATGTGTATCGGTGTGTGGTCGTTGGAGAAAAAATAAAACCTAAATCCCAATAAAATGAAAACAGTAGGCATTGCTATATTTATTACCACACAAATTTAGGCTATAATTTTATAACCTGCAAATTTTTTAAAGAATTCCGGAAAAATCAAACTCTTTCTTGTCAGGGTAAAATGAACACAATATGTGTATTTTTAATTTGATTTGAAATGATGTACTTTTGTCAAAGTCTTATTTTTTACAATATAATGAACAAAATCACACAACTTTTCAATATAAAACATCCAATTATTCAAGGCGGAATGATTTGGAACTCAGGTTATAAATTAGCCAGTGCCGTCAGCAATGCAGGCGGATTAGGACTTATCGGAGCAGGCTCAATGTATCCGGAAGTGCTTCGGGAGCATATCCAAAAATGCAAAAAAGCAACCGACAAGCCCTTTGGGGTAAATGTTCCGATGCTGTATCCGAACATTGAAGAAATCATGAATATTTTGGTGGAAGAAGGTGTGAAAATCGTTTTTACTTCTGCCGGAAATCCGAAAACATGGACTCCTTTTCTGAAAGAAAACGGAATTACGGTCGTTCACGTGGTGAGCAGTTCTAAATTTGCCCTGAAAGCTCAGGAAGCAGGTGTGGATGCTGTGGTAGCAGAAGGTTTTGAAGCAGGAGGACACAACGGACGTGAAGAAACCACTACCCTCACCCTTATCCCGATGGTAAAACGTGATATTTCGATTCCCCTTATTGCAGCCGGAGGAATTGCCACAGGCAAAGGAATGTTGGCTGCGATGGTTTTGGGAGCAGACGGAGTACAGATGGGAAGTCGTTTTGCAGCTTCGATAGAATCTTCAGCTCATGAGAATTTCAAACAGACTATTTTAAACACCAAAGAAGGTGATACTTTGGTTACTTTAAAAGAATTAGCTCCGGTTCGGCTTATCAAAAACAAATTTTTCAATGATGTAATGGAGCTATATTCGAAATGCCCGACTCCGGAAGATTTGAAAAATCTTTTGGGCAGAGCCCGAGCCAAAAAAGGAATGTTTGAAGGCGACCTGGAAGAAGGCGAACTCGAAATCGGACAAATTGCAGGACTCATTGACAGCATTAAACCCGTAAAAGAAATTATCGAAGAAGTGATTGCGGAATTTGAAAAAGCAAAACGAGAAGTTGTTGATTTATGATTGAAGATTAACGTCCCGATAACTATCGGGATTTGATTGCAGATTTTAAGCCGTAAGTACCATTAACTCATAACAAATAACTACCATTGAACTACAAAGAAGCCTTACATAACCCCATTTTTACAACCATTTCCGAAGCAGCTCAAAGCCTCGGGCTGGAAAGTTATGTCATCGGAGGGTTTGTCCGTGATTTGATTCTGGGTAGAAATCACAAAAAAGATATTGATATTGTGGCTGTGGGAAGTGGTATTGCTTTGGCTAAAAAAGTTTCGGAGCTATTGCCCAACAAACCCAAAGTTCAGGTTTTTAAAAACTACGGAACAGCCATGCTTCGCTACAAAGACATTGATATTGAGTTTGTTGGAGCCAGAAAAGAATCCTATAATTTTGACAGCCGGAAACCACTTGTCGAAAACGGAACCTTAGAAGACGACCAAAACCGAAGAGATTTTACCATCAATGCTTTGGCTCTTTCGCTTAACGAAAATAATTTCGGGCAACTGCTCGACCCTTTCAACGGGTTGGAAGATTTGAAAAACAAAATCATCCGCACTCCGCTCGATGCTGATATTACGTATTCTGACGATCCTTTACGGATGATGAGAGCTATCCGATTCGCTTCGCAACTTCACTTTGAAATCGAAGAAAAATCATTGGAAGCCATTTTCCGAAACAAAGAACGAATCAACATCATTTCCGGAGAACGAATCGTGGAAGAGCTCAACAAAATTTTGCTTAGCGAAAAACCTTCTGTCGGATTTTTATTGTTGTATAAAACCGGACTTTTAGACATCATTTTACCCGAACTTACTGCTCTGAATAGTGTCGAAGAAGTCGAGGGTCATACACACAAAAACAATTTTTATCACACTTTGGAAGTCGTGGATAACATTGCTCCAAACACTGATAACGTATGGCTTCGCTGGGCTGCACTTTTGCATGACATTGGTAAAGCACCCACCAAAAAATTCAACAAAAAACAGGGCTGGACATTCCACGGACATGAATTTTTGGGCAGCAAAATGGTCAAAAAAATATTTGTCAGACTCCACATGCCTTTGAATCACAAGATGAAATACGTTTCCAAATTAGTGATGATGAGCTCCCGCCCTATTGTGATTGCAGAAGAAACCGTTACCGATTCAGCTGTGAGGCGATTGGTTTTTGATGCAGGCGAAGACATCGAAGATTTGATGACCTTGTGTGAGGCAGATATTACCACAAAAAATCCGAAAAAGTTCCAGAAATACCACAACAACTTCAAAATCGTTCGGGAGAAAATTGTGGAAGTGGAAGAAAAAGACCGCATCCGAAATTTTCAACCTCCGATTTCGGGAGAAGAAATTATGGAGATTTTCAATCTGAAACCTTCCCGGGAAATCGGAATTTTGAAAGAAGCCGTAAAAGAAGCAATTCTGGAAGGCGAAATTCCGAATGAATATCAGGCTGCTTATGATTTCGTACTGCAAAAAGCGGAAAAATTAGGTTTGAAAAAACAATAATTTCTACGACCTTTTTTTGCTACCTGCACAAATATTTTTTCGCAGGAGAATAATTTCTATAAAAATATTTCTATATTTGTTTCTCATTAACCCATTCGTTTACACTCTTTTATAACAGTCGTAAGCGATTCTTTCGTTAAAGAAAGAAAAAACCGAAACAAACTATATGAAAACAAAATTATTCCTGATAGGTTTGGCACTCCTGCCTTCTTGTCTCTTTTCGCAAAATTTTGAGCTTACCCAATCTACCGATTCTAAAATTTCGTTTACTCACACTCTTGAGCCTTTCAGAGAAGCCAAAGTGACTATCAACAACTCCGAATACCAGAATTTCGGTTCGGTTTCAAAAGTGGTTTTAGCTCATTTGGGCGAACCTGCTTTGCCTTATTATGCCAAAGCGGTTTTACTTCCGAATACGGGAGCTGCAAATATGACGGTTGAGCATGACGGCTATTATGAAATCCACGATATTTCGGTTGCTCCTTCCAAAGGAAATTTAACCCGAAATATCGACCCGAAAGATGTTCCTTACAGATTTGGAGACGTTTATAATCAGGATGCTTTTTATCCGGGAGAATTGGCTGTGATGAACCAGCCTTTTGTCTTGAGAAAAACCCGTGGAGCGGGGATTTCGCTTTTTCCTTATCAGTATAATCCGGTTACCAAAACACTGCGGGTTTATCAAAACCTGAGAGTTACGGTTACTGTTGACGATTCACAAATAGGAATCAACGAAATTTCTCCGAAAGGTTTGCCCTTAGAACAAGATGCTTTTGCTCCTATTTATGCCAAAACCTTTCTGAATCCTCCGCCTTTGGTTACCAATTATAATGTTTTGCCCGAAAACGGAGAATTGCTCATTATTGTTCCGGGTGACTATGCAGAAAGCATCGCTCCGCTGGTGGACTGGAAAATCAAAAAAGGAATCAAAACTACGGTAATTCAGGTGAACCCGAATCCGACCATTACAGCCACAGAAATAAAAACGATTGTTCAGGATTTTTATCTCACCAATCCCGATTTGGCAAATGTGCTGCTTGTGGGAGATTCAGACAAGCTGGCTTCTTACACCTACGGCTATATGGGTGGTGAAGAACGGTGGAGCGACTCTTATTACGGACAACTCGAAGGAGGAGAAAACGACCTTTATCCGGAAGTTTTTGTAGGCAGATTCTCAGGAGATTTATCACAAATTCAAACTATGATTGCCCGAACATTGGAATATGAAATCGCTCCGGGTGAAGGAGACTGGATGACCCGGGCAATAGGTTTAGGCTCCAATGAAGGTGGTGGTTTCGGAAATGACGGAGAATCTGATTTTCAACACCTTAGAAACATTCGTTATCAGTTGCTGGATTATGATTTCAACCACGTTTATGAGTTTTATCAGGGCTTTCAGGGAGAAGAAGATGCTTTTGGAGAACCTACCGATGTGATGATCAATCAGGCGATGAATACAGGTGCGGGACTTTTTAATTATACAGGTCACGGCTGGACAGAAGGCGTTTCTACCGGAAATTATACGAATTGGTCTGTCAGCAGTTTAGACAATCCCGGAAAATATCCGTTTGTGATTTCGGTGGCTTGTAATAACGGAACTTTTGTGGGAGCAACTTGTCTCTCGGAGGCATTTTTAGGTGCAGGTAACAGCGACCAGCCCAAAGGAGCAATTGCTATGGCAGCTTCCTCTATTTTGATGGCCTGGTCTGAACCGATGCAAACTCAAGACGAAATGACCAACATACTCACCAAAGTATATTCCAACAACGAAAAAGAAACGTTGGGAGGTTTGTTTTATAATGCTCAGATTTCGATGCTTACCGAATATAACAGCTCTTATACAGCCAAAGAAGTGATGCAAACCTGGATATTTTTCGGAGATACTTCGGTTGCTTACCGGTATAGAGAATCACAAAACATCACAGCTGTTCACCCTGCTGCTGCTGACGAAAATATGACATCTCTCACTATTGAATGTGAAACAGACGGAGTGCTTTTTGTGGTTTCGCAAGACGGAATCATTCTGGGAACGGCTGTTTCAGAAGGCGGAATAGCAACAATTGAAGGGCTTGTTTTGAGCTCTGATGCTGATTTATCGGTTGTGGGAACCAAACAGAATTATATTCCCTATCAAGGAACCGTTTCTTTATCGGGACTGAGCAATCAAGATTTTGAAGGAAATAATATCCACGTTTATCCGAATCCGGCTCAGGATTATTTGCATATCGAATGGGCAGGTCAAAATATGACTTCTATCGAGCTTATAGATGTTTCAGGAAAAGTAGTATTGACAGTGCAACCAACCCATCAAAATAGCCACACCATAAATACTTCTGCTGTAGCTGATGGATTTTATTTGTTAAAGTTAGCAAACGAAACGTCACAAGACATCCGCAAGATTGTCATTAAATAGTGGGTAGTTTTCAGTCGCAGTTTTCAGTAATTCCTGTCAACTGCGACTGAAAACTAATTTAGCCCAACCAACCTTCCCGGTCAAGACTTCTGTATTGAATGGCTTCGGAAATGTGGTGTGGTTGTATATTTCCCTGACCTTCTAAATCAGCAATGGTTCGGGCAACTTTCAGGATTCGGTCATAGGCTCTGGCTGAAAGACCAAGGCGTTCCATAGCGGTTTTTAAAAGGTTCTTCGACTCTTCGTCCAAAGCACAATATTCCCTGATTTGTTTGGTATTCATCTGAGCATTATAATGCACTTTCTCCAGATGTTCAAAGCGTTTGGTCTGAATTTCTCTGGCTGCGATTACTCTTTTTCTGATTTCGCTACTGCTTTCAGGCTTGTGATTTTCTGATAATTTCTCAAACGGAACCGGAGTCACTTCGATATGAATATCAATTCTGTCCAAAAGCGGCCCTGAGATTTTACCCATATAGCGTTGCATTTCGGAAGCAGAAGAAGCAGCAGGCGAACTTCCGTCATTAAAATAACCACTCGGACTCGGATTCATACTGGCGACCAACATAAACGAACTCGGATAAGTAACCGTAAATTTGGCTCTGGCAATGGTAACTTCCCGGTCTTCCAAAGGTTGTCGCATAACTTCGAGTACACTTCGCTTGAATTCGGGTAATTCGTCTAAAAACAGAACTCCGTTGTGAGCCATCGAAATTTCACCCGGTTGCGGAAAACTCCCACCCCCAACCAAAGCCACATCAGAAATGGTGTGATGCGGATTTCTGAACGGTCGTTGATTCATAAGCCCCGTATCTTTGACTTTTCCTGCCACACTGTGAATTTTTGTAGTTTCGAGAGCTTCCTGCAACGTCATCGGAGGAAGAATTCCGGGTAAACGCTTTGCCAGCATGGTTTTTCCGGCTCCGGGAGGTCCAATCAAAATGATGTTATGCCCTCCGGCTGCTGCGATTTCCATACAACGTTTGATGCTTTCCTGACCTTTTACGTCAGAAAAGTCAAATTCGGGAAAATCGAGGGTTTTGTAGAACTCTTCACGAGTGTTGACAATAGTGGGCTCCAATGTGGATTTCCCTTCAAAAAAATCAATTACATCACGAATGTTTTCCACTCCGTAAACATCCAGATTGTTTACCACAGCTGCTTCTTTTGCATTTTGAACAGGCAAAATAAAGCCTTTGAAACCTTCCTCCCTGGCTTTGATAGCAATAGGCAAAACACCTTTTATAGGTTGCAGACTTCCGTCTAACGACAGTTCACCCATAATGATATAATCGGCTATATTATCAGCTTTGATTTGTGAAGATGAAATCAGGATTCCGATGGCGAACGTAAGGTCATAGGCAGAGCCTTCTTTTCGCATATCGGCAGGAGCCATATTGATAGTAATTTTCTTGACCGGAAGGTTATAACCGATATTTTTCAAGGCGGCTGCAATGCGGTAACTGCTTTCTTTTACCGCATTATCGGGCAAGCCTACCAAATGATAGCCCACACCCTTGTCGATATTGACCTCAACGGTAATGGTTGTGGCTTCTACCCCAAAAACAGCACTTCCGAAAACTTTTGTAAGCATAATCCTTTAGATTTCAACAAAGTCAAAGATATGAAAATTGTATTTGTAATTTTCTTTTTGTCATAAAAAAAGCAGAATCTATTGCTAAATTCTGCTTATTTTTTGGAAAAGTTTGATACACGACAAAAATTAAAAAATAATAATAAAATACTGAAAAACAACAATTTACTATTTATGAATTTGCTGTTTTCTCACAAATATTCTGTTTTTTCTCTCGCAAAGTCGCAAAGTCGCAAAGAATTTTTCTTTAATACAATCAGTCGCTTTGCGACTTTGAGACTTTGCGACTTTGCGAGAAATATAACCTGCAAAAGAATTATAATTTACTTTGCAAGAAATAACACTTCATTTTATAGTAATCTAATTTTTAGTGAATTATTTTTTTGTGTGTGAATTAGAAAAGTTATTCGTTTGCTTGTAATTCTGTAAAATATTCTCTGATTTTATACAGCAGAATTAACTGTAAAATCATTACCGGAAACCACAAAAACAAACTGATAAAGATTAAAATTACCGTTAGCATCGTGGCATAAAGTACAATGGTGAAAATTCCTGTCAGGGTGGCATATTGCCCCAGATGTTTTTGCAGTTTTAAAAGTCCGATTCCGAAAGGAATTCCCACACAGCCATAAAAACCCAGCACAAAAAGGCTGTAATATAAGGCGGTCGATTCGCTTGCATTAAACATAAAGGCATATACTCCGCTACTGATGATTTCCACCACCATAAAAAGTATGGCTGAAACTTTCAGCAAAGTGTTTTTTAGTAATTTTCCGGTTGTAAAAAACCCCAGATAAAACACAAAAGCACAAGCAACACAAACAAGGTGAGCCGTCATATACAAAGGTTCGGAAACCTGAAACCCGATGAGTTGCTCTGACTGGAGATACATCATCAAATCAACAAACATAGCAAAAGCCAAAGCAATCACAAACACTATACCTACCCAAAAAGAAAGGTTGAGAATACTAATGTGATTTTTTGAAATGCTGATGGTATTCTCAAAATCGGTTTTGATTTCTTCCCAATCATAATCGAGGGCTGTGAGAATGGTTTTTAGGGTATAACTCCTCGGAGTTACTTCTCCGGATTCGATTCGCTGAATAGTTCTTACATTGATGTTGCACTTTTCGACTAAATCTTCTTGAGTCAATCCTTTTTCTTTTCGGAGTTGGGAAATTTTCTTCCCGAGTTCAGGTTGTTTCATAACATTTGGTTTTAAAATTTTCGGCAATACTACAACAGGGGAAATTTCAGCACAATTATTTCGATGTAATTATACCCGACATTTACCCGACATTGGTTGCATAACTTAGGATTTGCAGGGTTTTTCTCCGTTCAAAAATACATTTTATTTTTGGTTGGCTCTGAGGATTTGAATAAAAAAATCCCTTTAGGTAAAAAGGGATTATCAACTTTTCCAAAGTTCAAAACTTTGGAAAAGTTTAGCTCTTATTCTCTCACCAAACTCAACAGTTCCAAAGCTCTTTTAACCGTTTTGATATTTTCAAAGGAAAGTAATAGGCGAAGCCCATTTCGGATTTCTTTTTCTTTCAAAAACAAAAAACCTCTCAAGCCAAAAACGGAATGAAAGGTTTTTTGATGTGAAAAGGTTATGGTTTTTAGTTATGCAAACGTACAAGACGGTTTTGAGGTTGCCCATTATATTCTGTAAAATTTCCTCCTGCCAAAATCTTTCCGTCAGGTTGTAGGATAATTGAAGAAACACGACTATTAAACCCTACTTCGATAGTAAAAGAAGTATCAAGGCTTCCATTTGAGTTAAGACGTGCAAGATTTTTTTGAGTTTGCACGTTGTATTCTAGGAAACCTCCTCCTACCAAAATCTTTCCGTCAGGTTGAAGAACAATTGAACTAACAGAACTACTAAAATTTGAGCCACTACCTATACCAAACCCTGTTCCTATATCAAAAGAAGTATCAATACTCCCATTTGAGTTAAGACGAACAAACTTGTTTCGAGATTGTCCGTTGTATTCAGCAAAATTTCCTCCTGCCAAAATCTTTCCTTCAGGTTGTACAGCAACAGTAATAACATTACCACTAAATCCTGTTCCTATATCAAAAGAAGTATCGAACCCTCCGTTTGAATTAAGACGTACAAGTCTTTTTTGAGTTTGCCCGTTGTATTCTGTAAACTGTCCTCCTACTAAAATTTTTCCGTCAGATTGTAAAACAATGGAGAAAACAGCAACATTAAATCCTGTTCCGATATTGAAAGAAGTATCAAGACTTCCGTTGGAATTCAAGCGAACAAGACTATTTTGAGTTTGTCCATTAAATTGATTAAAACTTCCTCCTACTAAAATTTTCCCGTCAGGTTGTACGACAATTACATCAACAAAACCATTATTAAATCCTGTTCCGATGTTAAAAGAAGTATCAAGACTTCCGTTGGCATTCAAACGTACAAGCTTATTTTGAATAATCTCCTTGAATTTTGTAAAATGTCCTCCTACCAAAATCTTTCCGTCAGGTTGGAGAGCAATTGAAGAAACACCCAATGAAGAACCACTAAACTCAGTTCCGATAAAAGAATTATCAAAACTTCCATTTGAATTAAGACGAACAAGACATCTTGAAGTTTGTCCATTAAATTTATTAAAAGTTCCTCCTACTAAAATTTTGCCATCAGATTGTCGGGCAATTACATTAACAGTATTATCAAACCCTGTTCCTATATTAAAGGATTCATCAAGTGTTCCTGCGAGAATAGATGGATTGTTGTCATCATTTCCACCCGAGTCTTCGTTGTCATCGCTACCACAAGAGACTATCGTAAATAGCAAAATCATAAAAGATAATTTTAAATAGTTTTTAGTTGTCATACTTTAAAATTTATATGGTTAAAAAATGTTTGAATGTGTTAGTTACTTAATCAGTCGTAAACTTTCTCCTCTTTCTGTCAGCTTATAATAAGTATTACTATTTTTAGTAACTTCTTCAATAATATTTTTTGATTTCAAGATGTTGATAATAACGAAAACCTTATTTTTATCAAGTTGGGTGCTTTTAGCAATACCATTTAAGGTTCTGAATTTATATCTTGAGCCTTGCATATTAGCAAGTATTTTATCAGCGTTACTTATATTTTTGTCTTTTTCAGTTTGAGTTAAATCAGAAGGTTCCTCTTTGATTTTTTCTTTTATTTCTTTAATATCTGTTTCTGTTAGTTCTTCTCCTGTTACTAAAGGCTCGGTTTGTGCTTTTTCAATTTCCTTTTTAACATCTTCAATGTCAAATATTTTTCTCCCTAAATTATCAATAAGTCTCTTTGAAAATATTGAAGCAATAAGCATATAACCTCCCAAAACTAAAAAGGTAGTATCACATTGCTCACAATTATCAAGAAGTTTACTTGATGTTAGTTGAAAAAACAAGGGTACAAGACTTGCTCCGATTACACCTAATAAAATGTCATACAAGAAATTCTTTTGCGTATTTTCTTTACTGTCTCTACCTGCAAAATAATTAACAAGCCCTCCTAAAAAACCTGTAAGCAGGATAAGGATAATAATTGTCCAAATATTATGACAACTTGTCGTATTGGATTGGGCATATTTTGAAACATCATTGATAATAATTAAAACTGTATCAATTTTTTCAATGTCTAATGTATCCATATAATGCTACTCTAAATTTGGATTATCTTCTGTTATCACTCTGACTTTATTGAAAATGATTAGCAAACATATTGTGATAGAATCAAAAATGCAGCAAAAAAGTTGTGCAAATTATGCCTAAAAAGTTATGCTATTTTTATGTACATTTGTCAAAAAACAAAAGAAAAATGGGAGTAGGTCTGAACATAAAAAAGTTAAGAAGCAAAACCAAATATTCTCAAAAGGATATTTCGGATTTTTTAAGTATTGACAGAAACACTTATGCTAATTGGGAAAACGAAACCAATGACATCAAATCGGAGTATATACCCGAGCTTGCCAAAATATTTGGAGTGGAAATCAAAGACCTGTTCGAGAATGACACAAAAAACATAGAAATCAATTTCAATAAGCAGGTACACTCTGACAGCTCTACAAACAACAGTGTTGTTTTAGTTCTTCCCAATAAAGAAATGGTTGATAAACTTGTAGAAGTTTTAAAAGATAGGTTATAAAGGTATTTGTTGGCTTCTGCTAATCACTATACAGTCGTAGAGAAAGTGGAGAAATAATATTTAATGCAGATGAAATCCGTAGGATTTCCAAAGTATTAAATTTCAGAATTATATGGAGAAGAAATAAATACAGTCTGTATCAACACACAAAAAGGAGAGAATTTCGGACAGTTTATAGCCATTCCTGACAAACTTATCAAACAATACGAAAAGCGTTTGCAGGAAAAAGACGGGATGATTGAGTTGTTGAAAAAAGAGTTGAAATAATCTTCAACTTTTCCAAAGTTTGAAACTTTGGAAAAGTTTAAATTTTATCCCTTCACCAAATTCAACAGTTCCAAAGCTCTTTTAACCGTTTTGATATTTTCAAAGGAAAGCAACAATCGTAATCCGTTTCGGGTTTCTTTTTCTTTCATTTTGCAAAGGGTTGGATTTTGTTGTACAAACATCAAAACCTTTCTGAATTTTTCTGACTGATAAAAATCCGATTGTTGGTCGGAGATGAAATAAGCCACCATTTTGTTTTGTTTCAAGATGATTTTTTCGATTCCGAAATCGGTTGCAATCCATTTGATTCGAAGGCTATCGAGTAGCGATTTGGCTTGTCTTGGCAATGGTCCGAAACGGTCAGTGAGTCGCTGTTCGTAGTTTTGTAATTCTTCTTCGGTTTTGAGTTCCGAAAGTTCGTTATATAAATTCAATCGTTCCGAAACCTGATTGATATATTCATCCGGAAACAACAATTCCAAATCGGTATCAATCGAAAATTCTTTGACGTATTTCTTATTCTCAACCGAATTTTCATCTTCGTACAACTCTTTAAACTCATTTTCTTTGAGTTCTTCGATGGCTTCGTTCATAATTTTTTGGTAGGTCTCGAAGCCGATTTCGTTGATAAATCCGCTTTGTTCTGCGCCCAACAAATCTCCTGCACCTCTGATTTCGAGGTCTTTCATCGCAATGTTAAATCCACTTCCCAATTCGGAAAAACGAACCAAGGCATCTAATCGTTTTCGTGCTTCTTCGGTCAAAGTTGAGAACGAAGGTGTGATGAAATAGCAAAAGGCTTTTTTGTTGCTTCGACCTACTCGCCCCCGCATTTGGTGTAAATCTGACAAACCGAAATTATTGGCATTATTGATAAAAATCGTGTTGGCATTCGGAACATCCAATCCGCTTTCGATAATGGTTGTCGAAACCAAAACGTCAAATTCTCCTTCCATAAAGCCGAGCATCAGTTCTTCGAGTTTTTTTCCGTCCATTTGTCCGTGTCCGACTGCAATTTTTGCGTCAGGCACAAGTCTCTGAATCATTCCTGCTACTTCTTTGATATTTTCAATTCGGTTATGAATGAAAAAAACCTGTCCTCCACGTTGAATTTCGTAAGCAACCGCATCTCTGATTACTTCTTCACTAAACGACACTAATTGCGTTTCAATCGGATAACGGTTAGGCGGTGGCGTAGTAATTACTGATAAATCTCGAGCTGCCATAAGCGAAAACTGCAACGTTCTCGGAATTGGAGTAGCCGTCAGTGTCAACGTATCGATATTGTGACCTATGGTTTTGAGTTTATCTTTTACGTTTACTCCGAATTTTTGCTCTTCGTCAACAATCAAAAGCCCTAAATCTTTGAACTTTACGTCTTTGCTCACTAATTGGTGTGTTCCTATAAGGATATCTACTTTTCCTTCTTCAAGAGCTTTGAGTGTTTCGGCTTTTTGTTTAGCAGTTTTGAATCGGTTGAGGTAATCGACTCTTACAGGCATTTCTTTTAGCCTTTCGGAAAAAGTTTTGTGATGCTGAAAAGCCAAAACCGTAGTCGGAACCAGTACAGCAACTTGTTTTCCGTTATCTACAGCTTTGAAAGCTGCCCGAATGGCAACCTCCGTTTTTCCAAAACCAACATCTCCACAAACCAATCTGTCCATCGGTCTGTCAAGTTCCATATCAGACTTTACATCTTGAGTGGCTTTGGATTGGTCGGGAGTATCTTCGTAAATAAACGAACTTTCTAATTCGTATTGCAAATAACTATCGGGAGCAAAAGCAAAGCCTTTTTCGGTTCGTCTTTTGGCATACAACTGAATCAAATTAAAGGCAATGTGCTTCACTCTGGCTTTGGTCTTTTGTTTCAAAGCCTTCCAAGCACCCGAACCTACTTTATAAATTTTAGGCGGAGTTCCGTCTTTCCCGTTGAATTTGGCAATTTTGTGAAGCGAATGAATACTCACATACACAATGTCGTTTTCTGCATAAACCAACTTGATGGCTTCCTGCATTCTACCTTCGACTTCAATTTTCTGCAAACCTCCGAATTTCCCGATTCCGTGGTCGATGTGAGTGACATAATCTCCGACTGTGAGGGAATTTAATTCCTTTAACGTAATGGTTTGCTTCTTGGAATAACCGTCTTTGATTTTAAACTTGTGATATCGCTCAAAAATCTGATGGTCTGTATAACAAACAGTTTTTAAATCTTCGTCTATAAATCCTTGAAAGAGTGGAAATACAAACGATTTATAATTCTTCCAATCTTCATTATCTTCACCTGAAATCGACTGAAAAATATCGTCAAAACGCTTACTTTGAGCTTCACTCGAGCTGAACAAAAAGTTTGTATAACCTAACTTTTGATTCTCAATCAAATTATCTCGCAACAAATCAAATTGCTTGTTAAAAGACGGTTGCGGTTTGGTGTTGAATTGAAATGCTGCTTTGATGTCAAAAACAGGTTTTCCGGAAAGTTCTACATACGTAAAAAGTTCTGCTCTATCCAAAAACGCTGCTTTGGATAGAAATAATTCATCAGGAGATTGATGTTTGATATCGGACGAAAATCCTGCAAAAGTTTCTTTGGCTTTTTCGAATACTTTATCTAACTGATGGGTGAGTAATTCGGTATTTTCAGCAAAAATGACTGTTTTATCAGAAATATATTCCAAAAAACTCTCTCGTTTTTCTTCCGAAAGTTTGTTTTCGATATTCGGAATAATGGTAATCTTTTTTTGCGGTTCAACCGAAAGTTGGGTTTCTACGTCAAAACTTCTAATCGAATCGACTTCATTTCCGAAAAATTCAATGCGATACGGATTGTCATTCGAAAACGAAAACACATCGATAATTCCTCCCCGAACCGAAAATTCTCCCGGTTCTGACACAAAATCCACTCGTTTAAAGTTATACTCAAACAGCGTTTCGTTTATAAAATCAATTGAAAGCGAATCTCCCACACCCATTTTCAGGGTATTTCTGTCTAACTGCTTTCGGGTAACCACTTTTTCGAAAAGTGCTTCGGGATAAGTTACAATAATACACGGTTTTTTTCGGGAGTTGATTCGGTTGAGAACCTCCGCTCTCAAAAGTACGTTGGCATTATCGACATCTTCGATTTGATAAGGTCTTCTGTGCGAACTCGGGAAAAACAAAACGTCTTTTTCACCTATCAATCCTTCTAAATCATTAAGGTAATAAGCGGCTTCTTCTTTGTCCTGAAAAATAAGTAAAAACGGATTTTCACTTTTCTCGAACAACGCCTGAACCACAAACGAAGTCGAAGAACCTACGAGTCCTTTGATGCTGATTTTGTTGGCTTTGGTTGAAATTTGCCCTGAAATCTTGTCGATTTCGGATAAACGAGAATACTTTTCGGAAATAACTTGATGGGTCATTTTGCAAAAGTAAGTCTTAAAGTGATAAAGTCAAAAGTGTTTTAACTACAAAAACTTTGCGTCTTCCGTATGGTTGTTTGTGATATAAGTTATCAAATAGCGGTTGTCTTTGGTTTCGAAGAAAATATACCAAGTCGTATGATTATTGGCTTTGTAAAAAACATATTTTGAGCCAAATCGGATAAGCTTTTCGGGAGTTTGTTTGTGAGGGAAATTTATAAGGTCGTTATCTATAAATTCTATTAGTCTGTCCACATAATCGTAAGAACTTTCCAAGAAAGAAAAATACTCCTTCTCGTAAAGAATAAAAACAAGACTATTCAGCCTTGCCTTTACATCTGATAAATACTGGATAGTTATTTTTCCCAAGGTAAAGATTTAAGAAATTCTTTTGTGCTTTTTTTCAGTTCGTCAGAAGTAATGCTTTTTGCCCATTCTTTTTCAAAATCAAAAGGCTCAGCATTTCCTTTTTGGATATTTTTAATCTGCTGAATAACAACAGGATTATCCAACGAATTTATCCATTTGATGATTTCTTTTTTTTCTACAGCTATATCCATTTTTCCCGTTTTTTGAATCTCAAAGTTACGGATATTTTTCTGAAATTGAATATTGGATAAAAATTTACAATAAAAAAATGTAAAAATATTTTGACTATATGTAAAGTTTGTTTTACATTTGTTCCGAACTTAAAATTATAACTTATGAAGACATCCTATTTATTTCCGTATCGGTTTAAGAGAATTAGTGGAATTGTGTTTTGGATTACTCTACTATTATTTATTATTGGATACTTCAATTCTACCATCTTTTTTGAAAACGAATATTTCAAAACCAAAGTATTTGCACTTGCAGAGACTGGAATTTTGGAAAAAAATGTTTTTTTTGGAATAATAGAAAACAGTGTTTTAGACGAAATCCTGTTTTTAATTTTGATAGTAAGCGGACTTATTTATGCTTTTTCTAAAGAAAAAACAGAGGATGAAATGGTAAGTAAAATCCGTTTGGATAGTTTGGTATGGGCTACTTATTTCAATTATATTTTTATTTTGTTTTGTTATGTTTTTATTTATGGTTTTGTTTTTTTAAGTGTGATGATGATAGCTCTATTTTCTCATTTGTTGTTTTTTATCATCCGGTTTCGATGGATGATGTATAAACAAAATAAATTGGCTACAGATGAAGAATAACATTAAAATACAAAGAGCCATTGCCAACATAACCCAAGCTGAATTAGCCGATAAAATCGGAGTAAGCCGACAAACCATCAACGCTATGGAACTGGGGAAATATGTTCCTTCGACCGTTTTGGCTCTCAAAATTGCTAAGGTTTTCGGGAAAACCGTAAATGAGATTTTTGAATTGGAAGAAACTGATTAAGTCCCTCCTAACCTCCCACAAAGGGAGGAATTAAAAATAAAATCTAAATTATTATGAAAAATATCGCTTTTACATTTTTGGCAGTTGTTTGTTTTATAGGTTGTAAACCAAAAATCGACAACGAAACTTTAGTTAAACAAACCATTGAAAAATATAAAAAACATAACAGTATTTCGTATGACATCACCTATACCATGAAGTTTTTTGATGAGGATGAGCCTTTTGAGGTAAAGTCACATGTATTGATAAAAAAAGTTGAAAATGACACCGTTTTCAAAAGTAAATTTCTTTATAGTCGAAAAGATTCACTCACAGAGGTTTCCAAGTATTATGACACTGACTTCCTTTATGTAATTAACCATCGGGAGCAAAAAATCACTCGTTATAAAGAAGAGTTTTCTCCTATAAAAGGTGCTATAGATGGTAATCTAATCGATACTTATTTTTACAATATAGAAAAAATTGAAAAAAAGCTAAACAAAGAAGAAATACAGGTTTCTTTCAAAGATTCTACCGACTTTTTAAAACTTACCTTTCAATATTCTGATTTTGAAGATTATTATGGAATGGAAGAATCTATTTTCATCAGAAAATCAACTAAAACTATTGAAAAGATTACCTATCAAGCGAAATATAAAAACCAAATTCAGATAAACAAATGGTCGTTGAGCAACATTAAGTTTGATGAGGTTCAGGAAAGCAGTTTTGAAAAAGTGGTAGCTCCTTATTTTGAAGAGTATGTAGTAGAAGAGTATAAACCCCTTACAGAAGAAGATTATAAACTTCTTGAAAACGGTACTCCAGCTCCCGAAATAAAAGGAAAAATGTATCCGAATTATACTGAAGAAATTACGTTGAAATCAGATAAAATAATAGTCCTCGATTTTTGGTACACCACCTGTATGCCTTGTATTAAAGCCATTCCGCATTTGAATAAATTACAAGAGAATTATAAAGATTATATTGAAGTTGTTGGAGTTAATCCGTTTGAAGGAAAAGAAAATCAAAAAGAAAAAATCGAAGCCTTTTTGAAAAGAGAACCTATAAACTATCCGATTTTATTTACGGAACATACCTTTACAAATAAATATAACATAAGGGTTTATCCTACCTTATATATCATCGGGAAAGATGGAAAAGTCAAGTTTTCTAAACTCGGAACTTCTGATAATTTGTATGAAGAATTAGAGGCGGAGCTCAAAAAAATAATCCCATAAGAATTACTTTTCGTTTTCCATCAAAGTATCCGAATACACCTGAATCACCTCCTCAAATACATCAAAAATTTTGTGAGGATTGTCTTCGGTTACCATTTTCTGGCGGTATTGTTTAAAGTCCGGGATGCCTTTGAAATAGTTGGTGTAATGCCTCCTCATTTCTACAATTCCGAGTCTTTCGCCTTTCCATTCCATAGACCAAATCAGGTGATTTCGGGCAGCTTCGACTCTGTCGCTAACCGTTGGTGAAGGTAGTTTTTCACCTGTTTTGAAATAGTGTTTGATTTCGTTGAAAATCCACGGATACCCGATAGCTGCCCGACCAATCATCATTCCGTCAAGACCAAAACGATTTTTGTATTCCAACGCCTTTTCGGGGCTGTCGATATCTCCGTTTCCGAAAATCGGGATGTGTAATCGGGGATTGTTTTTGATTCGCTCAATATGTGTCCAGTCTGAATGACCTTTATACATCTGAGCTCTTGTACGGGCATGAACGGTTAGAGCCTGAACACCCACATCCTGCAAACGTTCTGCTACTTCATCAATATTTATCGAGGTTTCGTCCCAACCCAAACGGGTTTTTACCGTTACCGGAAGATTGGTGCTTTTCACAACTGCTTTGGTGAGTCGAACCATCAAATCTACATCTTTCAAAACTCCTGCCCCGGCTCCTTTACACACTACTTTTTTTACCGGACAACCAAAGTTGATGTCCACCAAATCAGGTTGCACCGTTTCTACAATTTTAGCCG
>Ga0172382_10003776_pt1 | contig 23752 bp, 39 predicted proteins | sample Leawel138RmetaG_FD_122245 | JGI IMG/M metagenome (GOLD analysis project Ga0172382, IMG submission 122245) | Leachate microbial communities from a municipal landfill in Southern Ontario, Canada - Leachate well 138R metaG | ecosystem: Engineered > Solid waste > Landfill > Unclassified | place... | reverse complement strand
TTCGCGCTCGGCCACCCGAACCGGTTCCGCGTCCTGTCGCACCCCCTCGTCGCCGAGGCGGCGGACGTGCCCGAGCTGGGTGAGGGGGCGCTTGATAAACCGGGGGCGTCGGGCTTTATAAGTGGGAATCCTTGGGAACCAAGGGGAAGAAACGGGACGCGCGAATGAAAACCCCTTGCGCGTGGTGAAAGCCTACACCTGAGAGCGCGATTGGCGCGACTTGGCGCCCCGCAAGCCCCGAACGCCTGTCGGGCGCCGGGTGGGCGCGTCCCTCACTGATCCTCGAAGAGTTGGGGTTGCCGGGCAGCGAACTCGGCAGCTTCGACCAGGGCGACGCGGCGGTATGCGGTATGGATAGAGACGCTGAACTCGCGCGCGACGGCCCGGATGTCGCGCTGGCTCTGGATGAAGAGCTGGTACATGGCGCGATCGCGCTCCTCGATCCGGGCGGCGTAGCCGGTGGGGATGTACAGAACCTCGCCCCCGAATTCGTTGCAGAACGCCTGGGAGACTTCCAGGCCGATGTCACTGGCCTGTTCGGCGGGGAGTTTGAGCCGGTCCTGGAGCACGCGCGCGGTGATGTCCGCGAGTTCGCGGACCAAGGTTGCCACGCGCTCCAGGTTGGCGCTCATCGGGCTGCAGCCCCGTTGTTGTCGGTGCGCCCGAGCCAGCGCTTGAGCTGCTCGATGACCTGGTTGCGCTGGCGCCGGTCCAGGTGCTGAGGCGCAATCTGGTCGATGTCGCCCGTATCCAGACCGGCGTGCCGGGCGATGTATCGCCGTAGCGCCAGATCGGTGTTGTGCTCGACCAGGCCGGCCCTGTGCAGCTCGCTCCATAGCCAGCGAATCAACGCTTCCGGCGACCCCTTCGTGTAGCGCACACCAGAGGCGGCAGAACGGGGCTTTTCCCATCCACAGGCTTCCAGGTGTTTCAGGACCGCCTCGCGACCGCCGCTGTCCAGTTTGGCCGCGGATCGGACCCGCGCAATCGACCACAGCATGTCGCGATAGGCTGAGTCATCGCCAGGCCGGATCAGGCCCAGCTTCTCGGCGGCGATGTGGATCATGGCCAGATCGCTGTTGCGGCCGGGACGCACGCGACGGCCCGTTGTGGTCTTGGTCTTGGTCATGACTGGTGCGCGCTCTCCGCGCCGGCACCGAGCTTGCGGAGGCGTCGCTCAATCGCGACACGCACAGTCTTCTGCAGGCCAGGAGCCTCCAATTCCACGCGCAGCGCGTCCACACTGGACGTGCTGGCCACGATACGAAGACGGTCTTCGACCGTCAGAATCCGCGTTGAGAGCGGCCCGCTCGGTGTGTCGTAGACAGGACCGTCGAAGAGTCGACTTGGGCACGTCATGTGTGGTCTCCGTTGCAGGTTGGATGCGGGCAGCTGCCGCACTCGTCGGTCTCGAGCAGGTCAAAACCAACGGGATCGGCGGCGACACGGTCACTCGCTGCCTCGAAATCGGTGCAGCATTGGTAGTGCGGTTGAATGCGCCCGGTGTGGAGCCCGGTCGGCGCCTCGCAGACACCGACCAGGGCAAGCCCGTCCGTAGCGCGGAAGTGCCGACAGTCGCGGCAGCTGGCGAGCATCAGGCACGCTCCACGCGAATCACGGCGCAGCCGCGCTGAAGGTCTGTACGCGGCTCGAACTCAGTGCTTGTCAACGCACGGACGCGCACCAGCTCGCCATCCAGCAGGAGCAAGGCGTGCTGGTGGGAGTCCGGCAGCGAGGCAAGCGCCGCGAGCAGCTCGGCGACGGTCATGTGGCGAGCGCCTCCAGTTCGGTATCGTTGATGAGCGCGGCCATGAGCTTGTCGAGCTCGCTGTCCGCAGGTTTGACGACGACGGTGTCGGTGTCGTCGGTGATCGTGATGCCGAGCTTCTGCAGGTCGCGCGCGGGGAGTGCCGCCAGGGCGGCGCGGATCGGCGCTTCGGTGACCTTGATCAGTGTGTCGGCTTCGCCGCCGTAAAGCTTGCGGATGGCCTTGCACAGGGTGACGGCGTCGCCGAACTCCAGCTTGCCGCGCTGCTTCATCCAGCCGACGCGGATGCCGTGCAGGATGCGCGTCTTCGGCTGCTCGAACAGGTGCGGCGTCGCCTCGACGGCCGTGCGGAGGTCTTCGTGCATCGCCTGGACGCGGGCGAGCGCGTTCTTGATGCCCTGGAGTCGGCGGCGCTTCGCGGCTTCGAGCTCGTCACGCAACGCCTGCAGGCGCTCGGCCAGGATGGCGCGCTCCGCGCTGAATGCCTTGGCCTTGCCTTCGATGTCATTGATGGTGATCGTGGTGGTGTTCATGGCTGGTCCTGGTTGACGGTGGGCCTGTGGGGGCACGGGCAATCCGTCGTCAGGTGGGCAGTCGCAGCTGACCGCGAAGGTCAGGCACCGACACCCGTTTCATGGCCGCGACCTGGCTGAGCGATGCCATCGCGCGGGCGTAAAGGAAGGCGCAGGTTTCGTCGAGTTCGTCCGGCGATTCGGCGAGGAAGTAGCCGTCGCGCGGATGGGCGCAAACGTGGTGTCCAGCGCGGCGCAGTTCCTCGACCAGGTGTCGCATGCAGCGCTCGTCACCTGCGGTCGGCTCATGACCGAGGACTTCCCGGCACAGGGCGGCGGCGGTCACGCCCCGGCGCCGACCGATGTGGTTGCGCAGTGCGGCCAAGAGCTCCGCAACAGTCATGACTTCAGCGGCCATCGAGCACCTCCGGTCGGATGCCGGCGGCGGCCAGCTTCTGTTCGGCGTCTTCGCGGGTGATGACGCCAAGGTCGAGCGCGGCGCGCGTGTCCGAAATCAACCAGCTGCGCTCCACCGCCGAAGATGTGGGCGCCGCCGTTTCACGGTGGCGACCTTGACGGCGTTGTTCTTCGCGCTCGCGCTCGGCCTTGGCACCGGCCTGCTCGGCCAGCGTGCAGGCGATCTCCAGCAGATAGCCGTGCGACTTCAGCGGCAGGCGCAGCTTCCGGTTGTCGCGCGCTGCGATGACTTCCTCGAAGGCTTCCTGCCACACGGCGAGCGAGCACGGCCGGTCGTGGCCGTCGCGGGTAACGATGCCACCGGTCAGCATGGGTTCGAGGTCGGAAAGCAGGCGTTCCACCCGGTGAAACGCCAGCGCCCTGCCCGCGGCCCGGAACATGCCCAGGTACTGCGAGACCAGCTGCGCCAGCGGCGCCGGCATAGCCAGCGCCGCCAGCAATGCGGACCGCCCCGCATCCAGTGCCAATGCCGCCTCCAGCGAAAACGAGGCGTTACAGGCTGGACATTTGACCTGCACGGTCACCTCCGCTGGTGGGCGGAATGAGGCACGGATCGGCGGCGATCTTCTCGACCAAACCCTCCGCCTTGGCACGCAGTGCGTGCACGGCGCCGAGCAACTGCGCCGCTTCGACACGTTTCGCCTTCACCGCCGCCCGCTGGGCGAACAGCCAGCCAAGGCATGCCGCATTGATCGCTATCAACGCGATCAGCAGCCACATGGGGAACGCCTGCTTAGTGGCCATGATGGTGCCTCCGCAACTGCGCCTGGCGGCTGCGCTCGCGGCGCGTGTAGAACCAGGGCCGCAGCCAGCGCCTGGTGTGCCGGGTCGGCGCAACGATGCGATCACCGTGCACGCCAGCACCTTCCGGTAAAGCGCCTTCTGCCGCCTGTTCGGCGGCTTGCCGGGCCTCCAGTCGCTCCAGCATCTGCGCACGCGCGTCCGGCGTGCGATCCATGAACTTGCCGAATGTGAGGCCCAGCGTCGGGCCGGCAGCGATGAATCGCTCGGCCCAGTAGTGGATGTGCTCGTCAGTGTGCTTTTGCATGACGGTCTCCGGAACAAGGTTGACGATCGGGTAGCACCAGCAGGGGCGCGTCTGCCCGCACTGTTTGCCAGGCGGCGTGCCAGCGGTGGGCGGTTGCGCGGGACATGCCCCAGCGCGCCTGTATCTGCTTCGGCGTCGGGTCGTTGCGCGGAAACTTCACGGCCCACGCGGAGAACCTCAGCGCCAGCTCCAGCACGGACGCGACCCCAACCACACCCGCAGGAATCCGCGGCCCAGGAGACACGCGATCAGGAAACGATGGACGTGCCATCACGCCACCTCCTCGATGTCGCGGATCAACGCATCCAGCAGCGCGCTGGCATCGTCGATCGACAGATCAGCCAGGACGGCGTCCACGCGCTGGTCGGGATCAGGTGCCGCAAGGCGCGCCGCACGGAAGTGCCGCTGGTGCAGCAGGCATGTCCGATCGGTCGGCAGCTCCAGGCGCCGGAACAGGCGCTGGATACTGGCGCGCTGCGTCTGGGTGGAACTCGGCGCCTTCATGATCCGGCCTCCTGGTCCGCTGCAGCTGGTGCCGAGCCCTCGAGGTAGCGCCGGATCAGGCGCTGCATCTCTGCGAGGATCAGCGCGCCCGCGTCTGCAAGGTCGTCGAGGCGCTCATGCACGCTGCTGGCGCCGTGCTCCGGGAAGGAGAACTCAGACGACTTCGGATGCACTTCGAAGGTGTTGTCTTTCAGCATGTCCTCGAATATGGGCGGGTCCTCCATCACGGCCCTGTTGAGCAAGTCCAACATCAGGAAGCCAGATGGCAGCAGGTAGAGCGCGGCGGCAATCGGCAGCTCGTCGTTGATGTGCTCGTCGTCGTGCTGAGCGTCGTAGCCCAGCATGGCGATCTGGCGATGACGCGCGGCCACCACTGCGCCGATGGCCCACTTCGCGGCAGCGAGATCGTCTTGCTTGCTGGTGCCGAAGATGCCCTCCAAGGCAACTTCGATGGCGGTCCGCTCGGCACCGTCCAGCGCGTACGCAACAGCGGTCTGGAACTTGTCGGCCAGGGCTTTCAGTTTCTCAGGGCGCATGGTCAGATCCTCGAAACGAGCTGGGCATTGATCTTCGGCAGGCCGAGATCGACGGCGGCGTTCATCGCCTTGACGATGAGGTTCTGCACCACCAACGGATACAGCTGGCTTTCCACCTGGTTGGTGCTGGCGCGGTGGCGGGTCAGCCGGCTGCGGATTGCATCGAACGAATCGGCCTCGAATATCGTGGACAGCTCCAGACCGACGCGCTTGAACTTCAGCGTCAGGTACTCCTCCAGGTTGCCGTTCAGGGGCCGCAGCACCGCGACCTCGCAGCGGCGGATGAACTCGCGCAGGTCCGGGTTGCGCCGTTCGTCCAGCCGCTGCGACAACTCCGGCTGGCCGATCAGCACAATGCCCAGCAGCCGCTTGAAGCCGTCTTCCAGCTCCCAGAAGCGCTTGAGGTACTTCAGGGTGGGTGTTGCCAGATCGTGCGCTTCTTCGATCAGCAGCGCGTGCGTGTTGCCGGCGCGCGAGCTCGAGGACAGGATGCGCTGGATCTGTCGGCCCTTGGCTTCCAGCGACAGCTTCGGTCGCTCATCGCTCAGGTCCGCAATGATCGCATCGCAGATGTGCGCCGCCGTCAGCGCGGTCTTGTCAATCGTCTGCGGCTGGATCAGGACGATGGTTTCGTTGCCGCGGTGAATGCGCTCGGCAAGATCGCGACGCAGCGTGCTTTTGCCGCTGCCGGACTCGCCGATGATCGCGACCAGGCCACCATGCTTGGCGGCATAGAACATGCTCTCACGGACGTAGCGCTGTTCCTTCGAGAGATACACATCCTGGGGACCCTGCACGTCATCCATGAATGGATGCTTGGCCAGGCCGAAGTGTTCCTTTGCTTGGGGTGATAGCATTTCCGCCTCCGGTAGTTCGATAGGTGCTTCCACAGGCTCTGGATTCGTGGTCCGCCTGGGGTCGCCTGGATTGCTGGGGGCGGCCTGGCTCTCGTCGACGCTTCCGTCGATGATCCAGGCCGTTTCGATCTCCTGCGGCGACGCGCCGCGATCAGTGAGCAGCTCGGCCACAGCCTTGCGGATCACCGATTCATCCACGTGTACTGGCCACTGCCGCCGGGTCACCAGCAGCGACACCGACGTATTCGACATGCCGGTGCCGGCGGTGGGGCCGGATGTGTAGATGATCCGTTCGCCGAGCGCACGGAGCGGGATGTGGTAGTCACGCATCAACGCCCGCAGCCGGTATGGCGCCGCGCTGAGCGCGGTGGTGATGGGGCGGCCTCTGCGAGTCATGGCCTGGCTCACATCTGGGCCAACTGCATCGCGCCGACGACCCGCAAGCGCTGGACTACAGCATTGCGCGACAGCGGGACCAGGTCGCCGATGGTGCAGGTGCAGCCTGATCCGGCGGCAACAACCACGCACCAGATGGTTGTCCCGTCGGCAACATCCACGTGCTGGTAATGCAGCAGCGCCAGGATGCGGTGCGGTTCGCCGGGTTGCAGGAACAACCAGCCAGGGCGCATCTGGTGCACGCGGGGCCGGTGCTCGGTGACGACATGGGCGACCGTCTGAGACGGTGTCGCGGATGGCGCGGGGGCATGGGTTTGCATTGTGGCTTCTCCGGTGGGGGCTGGTCGGGTGCTCAGAGGTCGCTGAGCGGCGTGGAACGTTCGGCCTTCTGCGCCAGGCGTTCGGCTCGACCCTTGAATCCAGTCGTGCCGATGGGGGTGCCTTCTTCTTCCCAGAGCTTGTGGACGGCGTCGAGAAGATCGGCATGCATCGTCGCCAGGGCCTCTTCGAAGTGCGGGTCCGGTTCGGCGTTGCGAGCGCGCAGGGATGCGGATTCGACCTGGTCGAGTCGGGTGATCGGCGTGTCGACGTGCAGACGCAGGTGCAACCCCGTCGGCCGGTAGTGCGATTCGGCGATGCCCACACGGCAGCCGATCACGACGATGTCGCGGCTGTCCGGCGTTTCGTTGCGGATGGTGGTTTGCAGGAGCGCGGCAACGCACTCACCGTAAACCGGGGCGTGGATGAGGAAGAGCTCTCCGGACTTGGCGTCATGGAGAATCTCGGGTTCGCGGGCAGACACTGTCACATGCATGGTGGGGGCTCCTTTCAGCCGACCGCGACCAGCCGCGGGGCTGTGGTGGTGGGTGCTGCACCGGGTTCGGGCAGCTGATCGATACGGGCAACAAGGCCGTCGAACTCCTCGGCAGGAACGCCGTCGGGGAACCACGCACGAATGGCCTCGGATTCGTGCGGCCTGAGCTGTCGGCCCAGACGGGCACGCAGCTCGAAGAGGGTTCCAACCAGGTCGAGGGGTTTGTCTTCGACATGGACGCGGTTCGGGATGTGCAGCTCGGTGCCGCGCCGCTTGATGTGCGCAGGCAGACTGCCCGCGCGCGCGGCGATGTCCGCCATCGGATCGACCGTGCCGGCCATCGCCGGCTTGCCGGAGGCGCGCGCCTTGTCAGCCGCGTTGTCGTCTGCACTTCCCCACAGCGTTTCGCTGATCGCCTTGCGTGATGCTTCCAGCGGCGTATCGATCGGTCGCGCATAGCGCTCGCCGATCACCGGCGCATCAGCCAGGAAACCGGCGTCATCGCGTTCCAGCGGTGTGCACTCGATGAAGCGCTCGGTGTTTTCCGAATCGCGCAGCACCACGTACACGTTCGGCGCCTTGTACGGATTGACGATCAGCTGCAGCTGATCGCCCACCCGCACGTCGTCAATGTGGGCAACGCTGTAGGTCCCGCGCTCGCAGCCGCGCGGCTTGTAGCTGATTGTCAGGTTGCCGGCGACAGTGCGCGGTTCCGGCTTGCTGTGCATCAGCTGCGCCAGCAGCTCACGCGGCGGGCAGATGCGCAACTGGTCGCTGCGGATGGTCTGCCACAGCGCCCACCGGGCGTAGCCGTGCCGGCGATGAATCTGCGTCGAATTGAAGTCGCGGCTCCACCGGTCCGCGGCCGCATTGAGCTGGTCGATGTCCGTGATGGACATGAAGGCCAGGCGCGCTTCGAAGCGCCGCTCGACGATGTTCTGCGCGCCTTCGACCTGCCCCTTTGCACGCGCGTTGCCGGGGATGTGCGGCCATTGCCGCACGCCCAGGGCGCGAAGCATGTTCTGCACCCCGTGCGCCATGTTCGCGCTGCCGGCGTCCCAGACAAGTTGCCAGGGCACGCCGTGGACAACGAAGTCCTCCCGGTGCGTCATCGCTTCAACCAGCGAATCGAACAAGCCAGTCTGCGTTTCGCCGGCTGCCAGGATGTAGCGCAGGTGGATGGCCCCGGTGTAGTGATCAGTGATGACGTAGCGCAGGACGCGCTCTTTGAGCGTGCGCGACAAGGCAACCGGCTTCTTCGCGTTGAAGGTGCGCTCATCCATCACCGACAGGCCGCGCGCCTTGGGCAGGTAGTACAGGACGCACAGCGAGGGGTCGAACTGCCACACGTGGTTGGGATGCAGGCTGCGCAGGTCCTGGTGCGGCGTTGGCGCATCCAGCTGCGCGGGGTGGCAGTTGAACCGCCGCATCAGTCGCTGGATGGTGTCGGCGCTGACTCGCTCCTGGAGCAAGCCGTTGGCAAGAGCAATCTCGACCGCGTCGGCGATCACCATGATCCGCTTGCCGTTGGCCCGTCGTGCACCCAGCAGTGCCGCGACCGCGCGCACCTCTTCCTCGGTGACGCGCGTGTCGCCGGCATCGGCGCGCAGCTTGCGGCCGGAATGAAAGCCGACCCGGCGCAGGCGGTTGTAAAGCGTGGGGGCGCTCACTCCGAGCATTGCCCGACCTTCCTCGATCAGCCGGCCGCGCTCGCCGTGACCGGCACTGCGCAGCCGCGCGGCCAACGAGGTGAGGTATTCCATCTGTGCGAGCTCCCCCAGGTCCATTGACGTGGGCTCCCGTTACTCGCCCAGGTCGGCGGTGATGACGCCCAGCCAATCGGCCACGAACTTGCGATTGGCGTCGATCCGCTCAATGACGTGTGTCGGCACCTCCTCGCCGGCCTCGGCGAACGTCGCCTCGATGCGATCAATCACCGCCCGCAGGTCGGTCATGTCCTGGCCAAGCTCGATGCACAGCTCGTCCATCTCGCCCAGCAGCGGCTTCGCCTGCTCGGCAGCAGGACTCTTCGCGCTGACCCGCCGCTCACGCATCAGCTTGTGGATGCGCTCGTCCTTCTTGGCGATGATTTCAGAGTCGGCGGACTTCTCCTGGTCGCGCTCCTCACGTTCCTTGCGCAGCGCAGCGCGCAACTCGCGCGTAGACATCGCGTCGATCTCGTCCGCGCTGTAGCCGGCCAGCGTGCCGCCGTCGGCCAGTTCGGCGATGTCGTCGTCGTCCTCGCTCAGCAGCTCCAGTACCTTGGCCGACCCGAGCTGCGCCGCCAGCTGTTTGCCACGCGCGTCGGCGCCGAACTTGGTGGCCGCCTGCATACAACGCTGCGCGAATCGCGGGGGAATGCCTGTGCTGGTCAGCGCCGCGGTGAACTGGCCATGTGGCTCACGCTCGCGGATCTGGATCAGCATCAGCCCCATTTCGACCAGGCGGGCGCCGGTCTCTTGCATGAGGTTGCGCAGACGACTTACATACACTTCGAAGCTGTATGCGATGCCGGTGCCGAAGCGCTCGTCGAGGAGCGCGGTGTGCGCGGACACGGTGTCCAGCGCCTGGGCGCTGGCATCAAGGGCGTCGGTGTCGATGCCGGCCTGTGAGATGGCATCGGTCTGCTCAGGGGTGCGGCTACGGCTTGGGCGGGCCATGTGGTGCTCCGTGTGAAGGGTGGGTGGTGATCAGCGCTCGCGCAGGAAGCGCGCGCGGGTTTCGTCGAGGCGCGCCTGGGCATCGCCGAAGGTCTTGAGCGTGGCGATGCCGATCTGCCCGAGCCGCGGAGTGATGCGCCAACGGCCGGTCTCCATCTGCTCGGCCAGGCCGGCCTCCCGAAGGTTGGCCAGGTCCCGGGTGGTGTTCCCTGGTGCGGTACGCAGCGCCTTGGCAATTTCGCCCGGCGCCAGGCCGTCCATTTCGTGGCCGACCAGGCGAAGCATCGTTTGCAGCACGCGCTGCTGCGCCGGCACCAGGTAGCGCCGGTCGTTGGTGTCCGTCATAAATCGAGCTCCGGTTGCAGGTGGCGTTCCACCTCGGCACGCTCGCGCGCCAGGCGTTCAATGGCGGTGTCGATGGCCGCGCGGGTTTCGGCGGCGTCGTGGCTGCCGGAGGCGAAACCGAGCAACGCGCCAATGGCCGCGTTGCAGGCGTCCTGCACCGCGTGGATGTCCCCGGGCTGCACCTTGCGGCCCGTCGGCAGTTCGATCAGCAGCTTCCGCGCAGAAGCCGCCAGGTGCTGGGTCACGTAGTTGCAGCGGCAGGCCAGCTCGAATGGCCGGATGCGGCAGGCCGGGATGTTGGCCCCCTCGATCCACTTGTACAGCGCCCATTTGCTGGGCAAGCCCATGTCGTCGGCAATGCGGTCGATGGACATCTGGTGCCGCTCGCGGGCGAAGTCCACGCAGGCTTCCAGGGCCTCGCGGAGGCTGGTCGGCCGGTACCGTTTCCAATCGCGCCTAGCCATTGGAAGACCCTCCCGGCGGGCTATTCCAAAGGCGCCGGGCTTTTGCTGTTGCGAAAATGTCTTGCACGGGGTGAAATGTGATCCCGTGGCGCGAAAGCGCCCCGAGACTGCCCGCTGGCAACAGGAGTTCGCACGTGCCCCTTACCCGAGACGAGGTTCGACAGCTGCTCTGGAAACGGCTCGGTGAGTGTTGGTCGTGTACGTCCTGCGGCGAGGACGAGTTCATCGTTGGCGACACCTTTGTGGAGCTGGTGCACAGGCCATCACTGGCCGATGAAGCGACCGTGGACAGGACCATGTCCTTCCTACCCCTGTTCTGCGCGCATTGCGGCGCGACAACGCTGCATGCCGTCGCTGTGGTCGATGGGTCGATGGACGAGGCCATATCCTTCGCGCGGGGCGAGGATTGATCGATGCGCTGTTTCTCGCTCATGGCATCACCCGAACACGCTCAGGGCTTCGGCGATGGCGGCGGTAGACATGGCGCGGCGCCGGGCGGGTTTCTGCCCGTACCAGTTCGGCCACAACCGCTCCAGTGGCAGTCCGGTCAGCAATGCAATCCTGTTCTCGATTTGCTTGCTACGGCTGCGGCTGTGGATGACGGCCGACACCGTGTTCGGCTCAACACCGCACTCATCAGCGATCCGGGCCTGCGTGTATTCACGCATCGCGATGGCGGCCTTGATTTGCGCTGGGTGCATCGGTCCGGACCTCCGTCTTCAAGCGGCGCTGCGCGCAGTCGCCGGCGTGGAACTTATGCACTGCTGAAGTGCAGTGCACTAGTGCAGCGCACTCTATGGACTGAGCCGGGGGTTGTCAACCCCCGCCCTGGGCACGCTCATGCACCCGGCTGAGATTCAGGCGGCAATCAAGGTCGCCGGGACGACCCAAGCCCAGATCGCCCAGGAATGCGGTGTCGCGGCCAATACGGTGTCGGCCGTCATCCACGGCCGGAGCCGAAGCCAGCGGGTCGAGCAACGAATCGCCGAGATCACCGGAAGCGATCCGGCGCAGCTATGGCCGCATTGGTACGGAAGCAGGCTCATGCAGGGCGTGACCGGCTTGTCCCAGGAGGAACGCGAGCTGGTCGAGCTCTACCGGTCGCTGCCGCGTGCCGTGCAGGGGCTGGCCGTCCCCAAGCTGCGCGAGCTTCTCGGCGGCCCGTCCGGCGCCGCACACACCCAGGTCATCACCGCCAGCGGCCGCAGCCAGGCCGCGGGCGGAAACATCGAGAACTTCGATGGGGCCAGCAAGAGCCCCAGGAAGCGCTGACCCCACGCACCCGCCGGAGCAGGAGAACCGCAGCCAACAACAGTCCAGGGAGGACACCATGACCGACGATCGTCGGACCTATATCGTGATGGCCGAGGGAGAGGCGCAAGCCGCGGCCGGCAACATCACCAACACCTACGTCACGGTGGCATGCACCCCATGCCCGCACCGTGAGCAGCGCCTGCTCGCGCAGTCGCGAACCCTCTGCAGCGCCTGCGAAGGCCAGCAGTTCATCGAGTTCATCGCCAGCATCTTCGCCCTAGCGGTGGTGCTCTGGGCGGTGTTCCTATTCCCCGCACTGCAGCTGCTGTTCGACTGGTGCGGCTTCGATGGTGCCGAGGCGCATCGCATCGCTCTCCAGTTCGCCGCCCTTTTCAGTGCTCTGGCCAGCATCGCCGTCCACCAGGGCTATCACATCGACGCACTGAGGGCGTTCACAGGGCTGCTCAAGCGGATCAGGAGCATGACATGAATGCGCCAATGCAGACCTCGCGCACAGAGGACGAAGATCCGTATCAAGGCCGCGAGCACGCCCGCGCCAAGCATGAAATCCTAAAGACCTACCTCGAGCGGCTACTCATGATCGTTGGCCAGCACTTCAACAAGGTTGCCTTCGTAGACTGCTTTGCCGGTCCTTGGGGCGCGAAGTCGGATGACTTGACCCATACTTCGCCTGGCATTGCGATGCGGACGATGAAGCAGTGCCGTGACTCGTTGGCGGCGCGTCGTCGTCACGTCCGGATGCGCGCGATCTTCGTTGAAATCGAGCCTGCCAACTGCGAAACACTCGCTGAGTTCCTGACCAAGGAGAGCCAATCGCAAGTGCAAGGAGAGGTGATCTGCGACAGCTTCCAGAACGCGGTGCCACTGATCCTGGGCAAGCTGGATGCGGACGAGTTCGCCTTCGTGTTCGTAGATCCGTTCGCGTGGAAGGAAGTCATTGCACCAGCGACACTTGCCCCACTACTGATGCGGCCAAAGACCGAGTTGCTGATCAACTTTATGTCTACCTTCATTCGTTTGGCCACCGGACATCAGAACCAGGAGCAAAACCTGATCAGTTTGTTCGGTCAGAACTCACGCGGCTTGACCGAACAACAGCGTGTCGACTTGTACCGGCAGCGCCTTCAAGAAAGCGGCAGCTCAACCAGGCTGAGTCGAGTGCGCACGGCTGCTTTGCCTATCGAGTATGGCGACAAGGATGCGGTCTTCTACTACATGGTCTACGCCACGCGGAATGCGCGGGGGCTGCTGACTTTCCTGGAAGAGGCCGAAAAAGCGGACAAGGGTCAACGGGAGAGACGGCATGAGCGTCGGTCGGGCGGCCAACAAGACCTCTTTGGTAGTCTCGGCCTTCCCGTGCAAGCGCCCGACCCAGACTTAGCAGCCAGTGCGTGGCTCAACGCTTTCCCGGAGTTGGGGGTCCCTGTAGAGTTCACCGTCGATAAGATGGCTGACATCGCGGAAGCCGCGAGCTGCGATCTAAGTGAACTCTACAGAGTGGGCCGCCAGTTGGTCGAAAGCGGTCACATCCAGAATCTGGACGCCAAGGACAAGCGCCCGAAGAAACCGGTGCATTGGCACAAGAACGAACGAATGGTGAGGTTGAAGTGAGCACCCGCTCCCGCATCGAATGGACCGAGCACACCTGGAACCCGGTCACGGGTTGCACCAAGGTTTCTGCTGGCTGCAAGCACTGCTATGCCGAGGTCATGGCGCGGCGCCTGAAAGCGATGGGAACACCAGGGTACGAGAACGGGTTCAAGATCAACTTGCGTCCAGAGCGGCTCGACGACCCGATCCGAAAAAGCAAGCCAACAGTCTACTTTGTGAACTCGATGAGTGACCTATTCCATCCCAAGGTCCCCGACTCATTCATCGGTCAGGTGTTCGACACCATGTGCCGCGCTGATTGGCACACGTACCAGGTGTTGACCAAGCGGCCGGAGCGCATGGCCAGCTACCTGAGAGGCGCCTCGATCCCAGATCACATCTGGGTAGGCACCTCAGTGGAAAACAGACGACACGGTGTTCCGCGAATCCCGCACCTGCAAGCCATCGACGCACGGACGCGGTTTATATCAGCGGAGCCGTTACTCGAGGACTTGGGTGAACTTGACCTGGGCGGGATTGCCTGGGTCATTGTCGGCGGCGAATCCGGGCACGGCGCCAGGCCCATGAAGCCTGAGTGGGCGGAGTCAATCCAACGCCAATGTGATGCGGCTGATGTAAGCTTCTTCTTCAAGCAATGGGGCACGTTCGGTGAAGACGGGGTGCGGCGCTCCAAGAAGGCCAACGGCCGCGTCCTCGCTGGTAGAGAATGGGACGGCATGCCAGTTGACGTGGCGGTTCTGTAGCACCAGCTAAAAGAACCTGCGATGCCCCATGCCGCACTCTCGCGGCATGGATACTCGAACGATCTCCCAGCGATTCAAGGCATGGCTGCTGCGCTTCCGCGACAAGCTCCGTGCAAGCCCGTGGCTGGCCGCCGCTCTCCTGCTCCTGCTCGTCGTCGCATGGGCCAACCGTGACTACCTGACCTTTCTGGCATGGGCCGCGTGCAAGATCGCACTCGGCGCCTACCTGGGATACTGGATCGACCGCTCGCTGTTCCCCTACGAGCGGCCGCACCAGCTCGACGGCATTGCGCGCGGTACGGCGACAAAGCGGCGCGCTGCCATCGTCGCCGCCGCTGTCCTGGCATTGGGGCTTGCGCCGTGATGGTGGGCCGGCGCTTTCGCTGGTTGCTGCTCGTTCTGTTGGCCGCATGCGCGGTCATCGCAGGCGGCGCCGCGGCGGACACGGCAGCCACGACGCCACAAGCCGAGCGCGTCCGCATTCCGCTCGCGTCATCCCGCATGCGGCTGACGGTCATTCGCGAAGCCCAGCGGGTGTATGGCTTGGATGCACCCGTTGCGCGCTTCGCGGCCCAGATTCACCAGGAAAGCCTGTGGAACGCCAGCGCGGCCAGTCGCTATGCCAACGGCCTGGCGCAGTTCACGCCGCCCACTGCCGAGTGGATCGCGAAGGTCTACCCCGAGTTGCATCCGGCGGCGCCCTGGGATGCGCATTGGTCGGTACGCGCGATGGTGCGCTACATGCGGCACATCGAAACGAACCAGGCCGATGCCGCCACGCCGTGCGACCGGTGGGCGTTCGCCCTGTCCGGCTACAACGGCGGTCCTGCCTGGGTGACCCGCGATCGAAAGCGGGCACACCTGGCGCGTGCCGACCCGAATCGATGGTTCGGCGAGGTGGAGTTGCACACGGCCCGTGCCGCCTGGGCGCGGAAGGAAAACCGTGACTATGTGCGCCGCATTCTGCTGTCGCTGGAGCCGGCGTACAGCAAGGCCGGCTGGCCTGGCGACCTGGCGTGTGAACCGGTCGAGGAGCACACCTGATGCTCAGCGTCAAAACAACCGTGACCGTCGCCGGCATTGCCGGCGTTGCCTTTCTCGGCTTGGGTGGATGGGCGCTGCACCAGGCCGGCCGCATCGACACGTTGCAGGCGAAGCTGGAAACCGAGCGTGAGCGCACCAGCGCCGCGATCGGTGCCTGCGAGATTGCCCAGGCCGGCGACGTGGAGACCATCAACGCCCTGCTCGCCGCCAACGCCGAATGTGTCGCTGCGCGTGCGGACGTGGCCGCCAGCGGCATTGCCGCCATCGAGCTCGCCGAACGCGCACGCCGTGACGGCTGGTCCGCCTACTACCAATTGCGCCGAGAACAGGAGCGCGTCGATGTCGAGGATGAACAGTGCGGCGATTGGAGCCGTCAGCCTGTGTGCGCTGCTGTGGCTGAGCGGTTGCACGCGGACCGCGCCACTGATCCGGCACCAGCCAGTGCCCGTTGAGCACCTGCGCTACGTGCCGGTTCCTGCCGCGCTGACCGCACCAACGGCTCTGCCGCTGCTGCCGGCGCCGGGCACCAACGGTGCGCTGCTGGCCGAGCGCGACGCCTGCATGACCGCGCTGGGGATCGCGAATGCCGACAAGGCACGCATTGCCGAAATTCAGGGACGGCCCGCGACTCATGACCGACGTGATTGACCGTGCACAGTTTGCCGAACAGGTCGCCCGGGATGATGCGTTGGCACGCATCCTCGCGCGTGCCGCATACCGGCTGCCGGCGCGTACCCATTGCGTCGACTGTGCAGCGCCGATCGACCCGCGTCGCCTGGCGGCGCTGCCTCACGCCCAGCGATGCACCGGGTGCCAGATCGAAAAGGAGCAGTCGCAGTGATGGATCACGTTGAAGCATGGCAGACAGCCGCCGCGGTCATCTCGGCGTGCTGCGCGATGGTGGCGGCCACCGTCAGCGTCGCCGTGTGGCGCAAGGCCAGGTCGACGGACCTGAGCGGGCGGATCGACGGCGGCGACCTGGACGCAAAGGCGCACACCGACAGATCGGTGTCGGCGCTGCGCGAGCAGACTTCCTCCACCGTGCAGGAAATCCGCCAGACCGTTGATCACCTGTCCCAGCAGGTCGACGAGGTGCGGCAAGTAGCCACGCGCATGGAGGCCGACGCACAGAACATGCTGCGGCCGCGCGACCTGGGCCGCGTACACGAAAAGATCAATGCCGTCGCCACCGAGACCACCGCCAACAGCGCGAAGCTCGGCGCCATCGGCGAGCAGGTTGGCGTGATCTACAAACTGCTGTTGAAGGGCAAGACACCATGAACCTGATCGAAGCCCAGGCCCCGTTCCGTCGCGGCCGCATTCTGCTGGTCCTGGCCGGCAGCAACGACGCCGGCTGCAATGCGCCCCTGGTGCGCACGATGGTGCGCCAGATGGGCTACAAGATCGACGAGGACACGCTCGCCATCGACCTGGCCTGGTTGTCGCGGCACGGCCTGATCGTCGAACGCGAGGTGGCTGGTGTCGCGATGCTCAAGATCACCCCGCGCGGTCAGGACGTGGCATCCCGCGACCTGGACCTGCCGGGCGTCGACTTCGCGAGGGACTGACGCATGGCCCGGCCGTCATCGATCCGCCGCCTGCCCAAGGAACTGCACGAACTGTGCATGCGCCTGATCCGCGATGGCGCCACGATCTGGGAGATCACCGACAAGCTCAACGAGCTGGACGCCGATGTCAGCAAGTCGGCAGTCGGCCGTTACGTGAAGAGCGCCCGCGAGCAGATGGCGCGGTACCGGGAGGCGCAGGAGGTGGCCGGCCAGTGGGTGGCGCAGCTGGGCGAGAACCCGACCGGCGACGTCGGATCGCTGCTGGCGGAGATGCTGAAGACCGTTGCCTTCCAGACGCTGGGCAGCATGGGCGACGCGCAGTCCGGCGAGAGCGAGGCCAAGCCGCCGAAGGCGATGGACATCATGTTGCTGGCCAAGGCGATCCGTGACCTTGAAGCCACCAGCAAGGCCAGCATCGAGCGCCGGGAGAAGATCGAGCGCGTAGCCATCGAACGCGCGGCGAAGAAGGCAGGTGAAGTCGGCGAACGGCGCGGCCTGTCCCAGGACGTGATCGACGAAATCCAGAAGGAGCTGCGGCTGCTGTGATCTACGAATTCGGCCGGTACGGCACGCTGCTCCGTCGCAATGGCCTGCCGATCTACGTGGGCGATGAGCTCATCTGCGGTCGCGCGCGCTTCGTTTGGTGGTGGCCCGTGAACTGGCTCGTGGTTCTGTGTGCACTGCCTGTGATCGTGTGGAACAGGTGGCGCAAGTCGCGAACCGGGAGTCGGCAGTGACGGGTCAGCTCTCCACCTACTTCATGCCCTACCAGATCCGGTGGTTGCAGGATCGGTCGCGCCTGAAGGTCGTAGAAAAGTCTAGGCGCGTTGGCTTTACTTACGTCCAGAGCTACGAAGACATGCTCGACGCCGCGCGCGCGGACGATCCGCTGGACGTGTGGTTCTCGTCCGCCGACGAAAGCGCTGCGAAGGAGTACATCCGCTACGTCGCGCAGTGGGCGCGCATCTTCGGCATCGCCGCCCGCGACCTGGGCGAGACGGTGATCAGCAAGGACGACGACATCAAGGCGCTGACGGTCGAGTTTGCCACCGGCAAGCGCATCAATGCCCTGACCAGCAACCCCAAGGCGTTCCGCTCCAAAGGCGGCAAGCTGGTGCTGGACGAGTTCGCCTTCCACGCCGACCAGGAGACCATGTGGAAGGCAGCGCGGCCGATCATCACCTGGGGTTACCCGGCCCGAATCCTGAGCACATACAACGGCAAGGGCAACCGCTACTACCGCATGGTGAGCGAGGCCAAGAAGGCCGCTGCCGAGGGCCGTGATCCGCTTTGGAAGCTGCACACGGTGACGATCGAGGATGCGGTGAACGATGGCCTGGCCGATCGCATCCTCGGGCGCCGGCTGAGCAATGCCGAGCGGCAGGCGTGGCTCGACGCCGAACGCGAGAGCTGCGGCGACGAGGACACGTGGCAGCAGGAGTACATGTGCAACCCGGTGGACGAGGCGTCCGCCTGGTTGTCCTGGGAGCTGATCACCGCCTGCGAGTCATCCGATGCCGGCCACCTGGAGAAGCTGGAGCCCAAGGGCGAGTGCTATGTGGGCTGGGACGTGGCGCGCACCCAGGACAAGAGCGTGATCTGGGTGGTGCAGCGGGTGGGCGATGTCCTGTGGACACGCGATGTGCACACGATGCGCCGCGCCTCCTTCGCCGAGCAGCTGGACGCGTTCGACATGCGCATGCGGCTGTATGCCGCGCGCCGCGCCTGCATCGACAAGACCGGTCTGGGCATGCCCGTGGTGGAAGAGGCACAGCGGCGCTGGGGCGAGTACCGCGTCGAGGGCGTCACCTTCACCAGCGAGGTGAAACAACACCTGGCCACGCACGGGAAGCAGATGTTTGAGGACAAGCGGGTGCGCATCCCGGTGTCCCGCGACATCCGCGACAGCCACCATGCGGTGCGCAAGATGACCACCGTCGCCGGCAATCCGCGCTTCGATGCCGACCGCAACGAAGCCGGCCACGCCGACGAGTTCTGGGCGCACATGCTGGCGCTGCATGCCGCCGAGGACGGCGGACCGCCCGCGGCCGGTGCCAGCGTCGAGCCCACAGCTGCGGACACGCTGCCTGACGCCATGCGCGGCCGGCGCCGGGCGGTGATGTTCGGCAAACGCCTCAGCGGCCCTGTGGCGCCGCGTGGGCGCACGGCTGGCCCGGATGGACCTGAGTAACCCCTTACCCCTTTTTGCAAATAATCCTGTGGCGATCCGCGGCCCTTTCCGACCCCGACCTCAGAGTATTCCGACATGAAATGGCTAAATCTGCTGACCTTCGGCCTGTTCGGGGCGGCTAACCCGGCGCCGGCCGGACACGATGGCGCCGAGACGCCGCTGCGCGAAGCGGCCGGCGCGACGGTCGACGCCGACGACCACGAGTGGCGCCGGCTCACCGGGGATGGCAACCGCGACCTGGCGCCGATGACCCACAGCCGCATGCAGCAGCTGGCGCACTTCCTGTGGGAGAGCAACCTGCTGGCCAACCGGTTGATCGAGCTGCCTGTGGCCTACCTGCTCAGCCAGGGCGTGTCGTGGCGCATCGAGGGTGACGAGGGCGCCGCGCGCGCGCTGAAGCGGCACTGGAAGGACGGCCTGAACGCCTGGGACCTGAAGCTGCCGAAGCGCGTGCGCGAACTCGGATTGTTCGGCGAACAATGCTGGCCGGTCTTTCGTGGGGCGCAAAGCGGTTTCGTGCGGTTGGGTTACCTGGACCCGGCGCTGATCGAAACGGTGGTGACCGATCCGGACAACCGCGAGCAGCCCATCGGCGTGGTCACCCGGAAGAATCGCAAGGGCGAAGCGCGACGCTACCGCGTCATCGTCAATGTGCCCGAGTCCGCCTTCACCGAACGCACGCGGGAGATTCGCCAGGGATTCATCGACGGCGACTGCTTCTACTTCCGGGTGAACGATCTGTGCAGCTCCACGCGCGGCCGCTCGGACCTGCTGGCGCAGGCCGACTGGCTGGATGCCTACGACCAGTTCCTGTTCGGGGAAATCGACCGGGCCGCCGCGGTGCGCGCGTTCGTCTGGGATGTGACCCTGGACGGCGCCGACCAGAATGAAGTGAACCAGCGTGCTGCGTCGATCTCGCCGCCGCGTGCGAACAGCGTGCGCGTGCACAACGACCGCGAGAAGTGGCAAGCCGTGGCGCCGACGCTCAACGCCTACGACGCCGGCAATGCCGCGCGCCTGTTCCGCAACCATGTCCTGGGCGGCGCGACCGTGCCCGAGCACTGGTATGGCGGTGCCGAGGACGTGAACCGCAGCACTGGCGACAGCATGTCGGAGCCGACCGAGAAGATGCTGGACATGCGGCAGCAGATCATCCGGCACATGTTGGTGCAGGTCGGCCAGTACGTGGTGCGTTCGCACTGGCACCGACTGGATGAGGAGCTGACCGAGGAACAGGAAGACATCCTGGATTCGCTCAGTGTCGACTTCCCCGAGCTCACCGCAAAGGACACCACGAAGTACGCCGCGGCGCTGCAGCAGATCACCGCGGCCTGCGCGCAGTTGCTGACCGAGGGACTGATCACCAGGCAAACGGCGTTGCGCTTCGTTTCAGCGATGGCTGCACGGCTTGGCGTGACGTTCGATGCCGACGAAGAGCTCGCCGCGGCCGAGGCCGAACACCTGGGCGACGACGCGTTCAACACGCCGCCAGACGATGGTGAGGGCGGCGATGGCGACGCCGACTGACCCGCAAGAGGCGTTCGTCGCCGAACGCCGGGCGCAGATGAAGCGGCTGCCGCGCCTGCAACGCGACGCGGTCGGCGAGATCGAGCGGCAGTTGCAAGAGGCCGCCCAGCGCGTGACCGAACTGCTGGCGTCGGCCGGTTCGGAATGGGAGCGCACGCGCCTGCAGGCGCTCCAGGCCGAGATCGCCCAGGCGTTGGGCGTGTGGCGGGCGAACGCGGAGTCCATCGCCAGCGGCGCCACCGAGCGCGCCTGGATCGCCGGCGCCGAACTGATCACGCAGCCGATGGCCGCCGCCGGCATGAGCTTTGCGCCGCGGGTGCCGCTGGGCGCGCTGTCTGCTTTGCAGCACGGCGTGACCAGCAAGATCACAGGCATCACCACCCGCGCCATCGACCGCATCAACGCGCAGATTGCCCAGGTGCTGATCGGCACGCAGCCGGCCGCCGAGGCCATCACCGCCGTGCAGCGGCTGTTGGGTGGTGCGGTACGGCGCCGCGCGCGCGGCATCGTCTACGACGAGCTGGGCCGCGCCTACAGCCGTGCCAGCCAGGACGCGATGAGCCAGGCGACGACACTGCTGCCCGGCCTGAAGAAGCGGTGGCTGCACTCCGGGAAGCGCAAGCCGCGGCCCGATCACGCGGCAGCGCACGGCCAGCTGGTGCCGGTGAACGATCCCTTCGTCATCGCTGGCGAATCGCTGATGTACCCGCGCGACCCCCAGGCCAGCCCGGCGAACACGATCAACTGCGGCTGCCTGAGCATTCCCGTTACCGACGGCAGCACCTGGACCAAGTCACACGTCCGTATGGATCCGCTGAGCTCGACCACCGGCGTGAAGGTGATCCGTGACCAGACCCGGCGCCGGCCGCGCGCCGGAGACGAGGGCACGCCAGTCCCGCTGCCTGGAGGATGATGCGCCCGGCCATCCACTACACTGCTGGAAGGGGGCAATATCCATCTGGACAAAGGGAGCGTGGCAATGAGTGATTTCGAGGGCCGCATTGCGGCGGCAGAGAAGGCCAGGGCAGACAAGGATTTCCAGCTTGAGTGGACCCGTTACAACGATGCCATGAGGGCGGGCCGAACGGATGCACAACGCATTCGCGCCCTCGACGGAATGGCGTCGTTGATTGACAGGGGCTACACACCTGAGCGAGGTCTTTCAACGTTGGCGATGATCATCGCGTTGTTGAGCGTTGTTGCTGCGATTGCCATATACGCGACGATGGGCGTTGTCGAGTTGACGACGGCGTACGGCGGCACCAAACAGCACCATATCCCTGGGGTCGCGGTCGTGGCGGTGTCGATTGCCATGTCTGGCCTCCTTACCGCATGGTTGATCAGCCGCGCCTCCGCGGCGATGGACTACCTTGCGAGCATCTCGGTGCGTACTGCGCTGGCTCAGCTCGAAGCGCGCAACCGCTGAGCGAAGTGCTACGCTGATACAGGCCCTGCGTGCAATGCGCGGGGCTTTTTAGCAGGTGCTATTGGAAGGCCGTCCGGTCATTCGCTGATTCTTCCCTCCGAACTGGTTCCCCACCATGTCCGGAGGTCACGTGTCCAAGTCCAACCAGGCGCCGAAGGCGCCGGCAAAGACCGCGCCGAAGCGCGCCACCATCACCACCACCGCTGACGGCATCGGCCCATGCGTTCCCGAGGGCTACGAGCCGGTCGGTGACATCGTGGAGTTGTCCCGCGGCGAGCACGCGCGAGTCGTCTCGGACGATGTCCGGGTGTGGAAGGAGGCGCTGTGAAGCGACCCGCCGACGTGGTGCCGAAGGAAGGCATCTGCGGCGAGCACACGCTCAAGGCGCGTGAGGCCGCATCCACCGAACTGAAGCAGATCATTGACCTGTTGCGTGCGGCCGCGCTGACTGCGATGCGCAAGGGGCCGGACTGCCTCTACGGTCACATTGAATCCGTCTTCACCGACCGCGTTGTGGTCGCCGCCGAAGACGGCCGATTCTGGTCCTTTTCCTACACCTTCACCGACGACAACACCGTAGTGCTGGGCGCACGTGAAGAGGTGTTGCGTCACTACACGCCGGTGCGCTCCGCGCCCGGCGAGAAACCTGTGGGGGCACAGGCGGGAGCGGCGGAGGGCGGCGTCTTCATTGAGGCGCTCTCCGCCAATTCCCCGTCCGCGCCATCCCGATACCTGGTGCGCGTGATCCGCGCCGGCACCAGTCTCAACGGCGTCAACTACCCGAGCACGGTGTTGCGCGAGGCGGCGCCGCTGTTCAACGGCGTGCGCGTGTTCGTGAAGTCCGATGACGAGCACATCAAGGGTGCGCCGGGGGCAAAGGACTTCCGCGCGCTGATCGGTCGCCTGGTCGAAGCCCGCTACGTGCAGGAAGGCCCAGGGGAAGTACACGCCGTGCTGGAGGTTCTCGAAACCGCCGACGTGGCACCGAAGCTGCGTGAGGCCGTCGAGCGTGGCATGACCGACCTGTTCGGCCTGTCGATCGACGCGACCGGCACACAGAAGAAGAAGGGCGCACTGCGCGAGGCGACAAAGCTGACCAAGGTCGACAGCGTCGACCTGATCATCGAGCCGGGTGCAGGTGGCCAGTTCATCCGCTTCATTGAATCCGTCCAGGAGAATGACATGCTGCGTCAGCAGATGCTGCAACAGATCCGTGCACGCGACGCACAGCGTGCCGATTCCCTTTCCGACGCGTCCGACGAGGACGTGCTGACCGCCTACCGCGAAGCGGTGGCGGCGCCCCCGAACAACCCGGCGAAGAGCGAAGGCGCTACGCCCCCGGCCGGAGCGCCGGCCGGGGGCACGGGCGAAGGCGTCACCTCGGCCGAGCTGGACGAGCGTTTCCGCATGATCGAGGCCCGCGCCGAAGCGCGCCTGACGATCGCCGGCAGCAAGTTGCCGGAGCCGGCAAAGCAGCGTCTGCTCCAGCGCTTCGCCGAAGCCGCGAAGTTCACCGCTGCCGATGTCACCAAGGCCATCGACGACGAGCGCGACTACCTGCAGCGCTTCGCCGAGAGCGTTCCCGTTGCCGGCCTGGGCGGTGGTGACATCCGGCCTGGCCAGGACCAGTCCGAGAAGGTCCAGGAACGCCTGGATGACTTCTTCGACCGCAGCAAGCGGCCGACCTCCTTCCGTGAGGCATATATCGACATCACGGGCGACCGTCAGGTCACGGGCCTGTTCGCCAACTGCGACCGCAAGCGCATGGCGGAAGCCTTCGGCGCGGCGCGCTTCGCTGAGGCGCTCAGCTCCGGCACCTGGGGCGATGTCCTGGGTGACTCGATCACCCGGGCGATGATCCGGGAGTATGGCGATCTTGAGGCGTACAAGGATTGGCGCTGGCTGTGCGACGTAGTGCCGGTGACCGACTTCCGGACGCAGGAGCGCACGCGTGTCGGTGGCTACGGCAATCTGCCGGCCGTCGCC
>Ga0172382_10003775_pt1 | contig 23754 bp, 22 predicted proteins | sample Leawel138RmetaG_FD_122245 | JGI IMG/M metagenome (GOLD analysis project Ga0172382, IMG submission 122245) | Leachate microbial communities from a municipal landfill in Southern Ontario, Canada - Leachate well 138R metaG | ecosystem: Engineered > Solid waste > Landfill > Unclassified | place... | reverse complement strand
AGTAAAACGAAACGTTTTCGTACCCAACGGTTGGTTGGTTAATCTGTGCTAATGAATCCATCTTGTGGTACTCCTTAAAACCACGAAACCCAGCCGTCTTTAGCGGCTGTGGTAGTTCATTGTATAATTGGTGATTATGTCTATAAGAAACTTTTGGAACAAACAGAATCTTAAAATCCTTCATACATCAATAGCTCAGAAGGGGCTGTCGTTTGAAGACGTTGCGAAAATCCTCAAGACCACGGCTGGAGCTTGTGAGAGAAGATATACAAGAACTGATTGGGACAGTTTTATTCTGGATAGGAAAACAGACAACCAGAACAAGAAATGGTCTCCTGAAGAGTTAAAGACTCTGTATGTCTTAAGAAGAGAATCTAGGTCTCCAACTCCATATATTGAAATCGCCAAAAAACTGGACAGAAGCCCCATTTCGGTTGAAAGAAAATTTCAAACTACGAATTGGGAAAAGATTGTTCCAGGCCATAGTGTCGGAGCTATAAACGAAAGTGACGAGATTATTCAGCAAGTTAAAAATGCTGACAAAAACAATATGGCTTATGACCTTGTAGATATGTCCAGAGGGGAAGTTCAAAGGTTTTTAGACAGAACAGAAGATGATTTCCTAAACAAAACAGGCAGGGATAGAGAGGAACTTGACCCTGATTTTGACTTTGAAGAAATTAGAGAAATCGCCTTGGACATTATGAAAAGGCAAGGATATTTCTATCCAGAAACAAAGGAGTTTAAGCAAGGCCGTTTTCTGGTTGTAGGAGACTCTCACGGAAAGGAGACTCCGAGAGGGGTGTTCTCCTTAATTCAACAGATGGACAAGGATCTTGGTTTTGAATCAATTATTCATATTGGTCACATTTTAGATGACGAATGGGATATTAGTTGTTGCTGGGAGGATTTTAAAAAGAAACTCGTTGTCCTAGCCAAAAAAGAAGAACTTGAAATTTTGGCAGGTAGGCCAGAAGAATATGAAGTCATTCGTTCAAGCGTTGAATTGGGAGGTCTCTCTGTAAAAAACCAAGACCTTGTAACGAATGAGTATTCCGTAGGAGTGGCTGGAAATGTTACAAATAAAAATCAATATTTTGAAAGGACTACATTATTCAATCTTCACAGAATTGAACTAGATACCAGAACTACAGAGGACAGGGAGGTTATCCAAATTTACGCTCCAGGCTGTCTCTGCAGAAAACATATTTCAAGACATATTAATATGTCAGCTCCGTTTAACCGTAGAAGAAAAGCTTCAAAGACGATAAACGCAACTATCAGAAGAAAGGGTCATCAAGCTAATTTTTGGGAGCAAGGACTGGCTATTGTTGATTTGGACAAAAGCGGAGAGTTTTCGGTTACTTTATGTCAAATACACGAAATAGATAATTTTGGATTTACCACAAGTTATGGTTCAAAAATATATACAGAAGACAAGATTCACAAACCAGACCTGAAAGTCTTCGTAAATGCCGACCCGCATTCAGACTTACATGATCCAGAGTGCTTGGATTTGCAAGAACAAATTTGCAAAAAATACGCTCCAGATAGGCTGGTTAACTTGGGAGATAGCTTAAATAACCAAGCGTTCAACCATCATATGATGAGCAGGAATGAGGTTATTCTAAACGATGGCCTTAAGGAGCTTGCTACAACTAACTTCATATTCTCAAGAATGAGGAAATGGGCTCCTGAAATGTACCTTTTATTCGGGAATCATGAGAGGTTTTTAACTGACTTTTGTAAAAAAATGCCTCAGCTATCTAAACTCTTGGATTTCGGATTCCTTACTGGAATTGAAGACATGGACATCAAGCTAATTGGGCATAAAGTCCCATTACATATGGGTCCATTGGTTTTTATACATGGAGAACTGGTAATGTTCGGCGCCCGGGGCGGGAACAAAATGGACAAGGCTAGACAAACATTCGGAAACAATGTCGTTATGGGGCATACGCATAGCCCTGCGACAAGGCAATCTTGCCATACGGTAGGATATTGCGGACTTCAGGACCAAGGCTACAATGAGCCACATGCGTCGAAATGGACGCAAGGCTATGCCTACTGTAATGTTTTCAAGGGGAAGGCCTTTATCCATAACATAACAATGAGCCCTGGGCTTGGGTTCTTTGCCGGCAATACATTTAAAGTCAAAAATCCAAAAAATTGGATAATGAACGACTTTGCCGCTTCAATTAAATACTCCTTCAAATAGGGCAAACCCCTATTTTTTTTGAACAATCAATCTGCACCAGGAGGATTGAAATTGCCTAACGAACAAAAATCACAAATTGGAACATATAAGCAACTTGTTCATTACTATGCTTTGGAAACAGAAGACAAATCTAAACCAAAGATTTTTGAAAGTTCGTTTCCTATGCCATCTTCTGTTGCTTTACAAAAGATAAACGAAAAGCTCAAGAGCGAAGGCAAGAGTCAGTTTAACGGAAGAATATTAAGAGTAACATACGATCTTATTGGCCGTCAATACTATTTGCCAGAATTAGAAGACACAAGCAGGGTCCTTGATGGAAGCAGATTGAGTGCAATGTTTGCGGCTGTAAAAATTCAAATTGAAAAAGACTATGGAGATGTTTCATATCCTTCAGCAAATGCTCCAATCCCCGCAGAACCAGGAACTACCTTTAGGATTAAGAAAATCTCTGATTTCCCAAATGCATGGTCGTTTATCAAACGGGCGTTCCCAAATATAGAAACTCCAAACTTGCCAGTAATTGAAGCTAATCTATCAAAGATGCCTACAACTGTCGCAAGAATAAGACCAGTCTTAGGAGACCGAAAGGGAGCCTACATAAGCCCTAGGGTCTGCAGTTCTTTGGCTTTTATGTCAAAAAACCGAGACAATGTTGAGTCAATGATTCATAATCAATCAACTCCGTTTATTCTTATAGATATCTCCCCAGATAGAAAAACATCTTTTTCAGACAAAGAAAGCGCCGTTCTGTCAACTTATAAAGAAGTTCTTGATGATGAAAGCGGAGGAGAAAAAGTTGGTGCGATGACTGGAGCTCAATTCTATTCAATTGAGATAATGATGTATATGGGCTGGTCTGTTGAAGAAATCTGCAATTTTATGATTTCAACAGAAAATACCAATTCCGCAGCAGAAGCCGTATCTAAAGGTGCTCATATCCTTTTGGCCGCTCAAAGCCTCTCAAAATCCGGATTTAAAAATCCAGCAGAAAGGCCTTACTACTATTCTTTTGTTTTTGGTAAAAACTTCCCATTAAGCTTGAGCAAGAGCGGGCTCTTTACTATATTGAGCATGGATTCCAACAGCAATTGGGTTACTATCAGAAGTTTTATCTTCCTGTCTGATGGAATATTACGAAAATGTTTCGATTCTCAAAGCGAAGTAATAAGGGGTCAGGCAGATCCAAAAGGAAATGTGTTTTATGTAAATAACGATGTCTCAAGATTAAGAGAAGAGTCAAATTCCTGCTATTGGGCTGTTGTGAATTTCGCAAGAAGCGATTCTGAAAATAAAGACCTGAAGTTCAAGGTATTTACCGCAGCAGAAAAGCAGTTTCAAAGAAAAACTATATCTATGTATCCGCAAGCAGAAGAAACTCTTATAAAGACCTGTGAAAGGTTCAAGACATCATTTGACGACATAGAAGTTATTGTAGGGCCATGGATGCAAACTCAGCTTTCTTTAACGGCCGGATTTGTATCTCGCGAAATTATAGAAAAAAAAGGCCTGAAAATACCTCTTGAAATCGTAAAAGGCCTATTCGTCTATCCTCCGTTCATTGTTATAGATACAAAGGAAACCCCTTCTGTTCCAGATAGAACGAATTTCCTTATTCATGAGTATCAACATTACATAAACCTGAAGACTGGAAAGGTTGGAGTGGATGTTGAATACGATACAGAAAAATTAAAAGGAGATACAAAAAAATTCATCTCCGATTACCTTGGAGATTATAACGAAGAGCTTGCTCATATAGAGCAGGTTAAAAATCTCTTGGCGACTGGAATGTCTAGAGATGACATTGTGAACTTTTTTGTTCCGGCGGGTTTGACCGACTTGCAACAGGTCGCCTTGGCGGCTAAATATTACGAATTCGCAGATAAGGCATATAATGAAATGTTGAGAGAAAACATAGTTGACGAACCTTCGGAGGAAGATTTCAATGCAGGAGAACAAGAAAATCCTAGAGCCCAAACGCCTGGACGCCCTCAAATGGGAGATCCACAAGGTCAATAACTGGCTTGTTGAAGGAAGGGTTATATATGCCCATCGGCAGGCCAAAGCAACAGTCTCCCAGTTTCAATTTGAAATAGAAACCCTTGGGAGATTGAACCAAGCAAATAGAATGATTTCCAGAATGAGGCATGGAGAAATCATAGATGCCTATAATGATTCAAAAAGTCTATTTGATTGCGTAAACAAATTGATAACTCAATAAGGCTGATATGAATACAACTATAGGCGGGGATTTATTTACCCCTGAAAAAATCAGAGATTTCCATAAAGAGCAAATCAATTCTTTTGAGATTCCAAAATGGATTAAAGACCTTCGATGCGCGAATTGCGGAGAAGAAATAGGAATATTGGGTATACGAAATATATCTCTTTGCCTTAATGCTTCAAGGCTAGGAGATATTTCGGTTGATATAGGGTGCTCGGGATGCTCAAAGAGCTATTCTTATTTCTATAGGAACGCTTGTAAAAGTTTGGATGAGTTCATTATCGTCTTAAAATCTCCATTCCCGCCTTCAGTCCCAGAGGCACAAATGAGTCTCTCTCAGTATGACAATAATCTTTTGGAGAAAATGATTAAATTACATGAAAAAGGATTATGGCCCCCAAAATAGGAAATAAAAGATATGGCTATTAAAAAAAGAGCAGTATGTATGCAGACAGTCGCTATGGGCGGGAAAGTTTTTCGTTGTTCCAGTTGTGGACATATGGCTGTATTTTCTGAAAAAGAAGACAATTCTAAATGCCCATTATGCGAAGCCTCTATGGTTTCTGTCGAAAACGACAAGTCTGAAAAAGAACCAATTTCCGATACAGATGTATAATCTATATTCCTAAGGGAATTAGATGCCTGTAAAAATAAACATTGGAAATTTCACATCAAATATCGATGGAGATTTGGACGACCTTGTCGCTCTTGAACTCTATCGAAGGCTTGCGTACCAGCGTAACGATTCCTTTTTTCAAGCCCAAGCAGTAAATGCCTCTTCCGACAGGGAATGGGACGGATGGACAAGACTGTACTATCCAGACAGAAGACAGACATTCTATACTGGATTGATGACAGAGGTTACAAATCTCTTTAAAGAAGCCAAGCTGGACTATCAAATAAACGACATGAGGGCAGTAGCTCCTCAAAACATTCCATGGCTTAAATTCTCCGCCTCTTCAGACAAAGAAGAACGTCCATACCAAAAGCAAACGGTAGACGCTTGCAAAACATACACAAGAGGAATTGTCCAGGCGGCGACTGGAGCTGGAAAGACCTTTATGGTCACAGAACTTATTGGAGAGTTAAAAACGGCTCCTTTTATTTTCTTAGTTCCGTCAATTGATTTGCTGGAACAGACCCACGATACCCTTTCTTCCTGCCTGAATGCCCCTATAGGGCTCATAGGCGACGGGAATAGCGACATACAGGACATCAGCGTCATGACGATGCAGACGGCCATACAGAGCCTCCATAGCCAAGACAAGAAGTTCGACCCAGAAGCTTACAAATATGACGAGGATGAGGATTGTGAAAGTTCTTTAGAGCCTTCCAAGGCCGAAATGGTCAAAAAATACATAAAAGAGGCAAATGGTATCTATTTTGACGAGTGTGTTAGCGGAGACTCTATTCTTCTGACTGATAAAGGTTTTGTTAGAATAGACAATGTAATAACAAGTGGATGTAGGTATGTGCTGTCCTGGAACGGGTCTGAACCAGTCTTTAAAGAAATAAAAAATTGGTGGTACAAAGGAAAAAAAATAACGATTTGTCTGACTTTTGAAAACGGAAATGAAATAAAATGCACTCCAGAACACTTGATTTACACGCAAAACGGTTGGATAATGGCAGGGAATCTGCAAAGGGGAGACCTTGTGTTAAATGCCAGTGCGGCTGCGGGGCTATTCTTAAATGGAATAAATACGGACATATCCCAAAATACATTCTTGGACATCAAGTCCGAAAAAGAACCATCGATGAATGGAAACTCAAATATGAAGAGGTTGCCTCAAAAAGACCATTATGCTCCTGTGGCTGCGGCAAAAGCGTTAACCCCTTTTTCAAAGATGTTAGCAAATTTATCGCCAGCAATGGAAGTAAAAGACAAAATAAGTTCTTGCTCGGACATGATAAGCAACGGATTTACAAACGATACAACTTTGAATTGTCCGAAAGAGAATTCCAAGCAATTGTTGGAACAACCCTCGGAGATTCAAGCCTCCTCCTTCCTCATTCAAGATCTAAAAACTACAGACTCACAGCCAATCACGGACTTTTGCAAAAACAATGGGTTCTGTATAAAGCCGAATTCCTACATAGGTTCGGAGTCAAAACAAAAGAATCTGAAAACCCTGGATTTGGAGAGAGATGGTTCAGTATGCGGACTAGATGCCTGCCTTCCCTTTCAAATATATCAAAACTCCTATATGAAGGGAAAACAAAAAAGGTATCGAGAAAAGCCCTTGACGCCATTGGGAATATTGGACTCGCTTGGTGGTTTTGCGACGATGGAAGCAGTTCAAATGGAGGAAGAGCATTCTCGTTGCATACAGAAGGGTACAGCGAAGAAGAAAATATTATTTGTAAAGAATGGTTCTGCGAAAAAGGATTTTCCTGTCAGATTTGCCATTCAAAAGGCCGCCCATATATTCTTTTTAACGCAAAAGGAACTAGAGAACTTAAAAAAAGAATCTCCAAGCACATCCCCGAATGTATGCGATACAAATTGGGTTCGTTTGTCTAATGTTGAAAAAAGTCCAGAATGTGACTTGTTCGATATAGAAGTTGAAGATACTCATAATTTTTTTGCTAATGGAATTTTAGTCCATAATTGCCACCATGCTGCGACCAAGACTTGTGAAGAAATCATGAGAGCAGCAAAAAAGGCCTATTGGCGTTTTGGAGGGTCTGCCACTCCTTACAGAGAAGATGGGGCTGACTTAATGATTCAGGCTCTATTCGGAAGAAAATTGGTCAACATAACTCCAAGTTATCTTATTGACAGAGGATTCCTAGTAAGGCCAAACATATTCAATGTAAAAATGGATGGCCACTTTGGAGACTTTTTTACATATGGAAAGATTTATAAACATTGGATTGTAGAAAACGACCCCCTAAATAAGTTGGTCGCTACGACCATGAAATATCTTGAAAATGCAGGAGTCAGCACCCTAACTCTTGTTCAAAGATATGAACATGGAGAGAGACTTCAAGCTCTTCTTCCTGGAGTACCCTTCATTAGAGGTGATATGAGAAGAAAGGACAGGAAGAAAATTATCCTAGATTTGAAAGAAGGAAGAATCAAATCTTGTATTGCTACGACTCTGGCTGACGAAGGTTTGGATGTCAAACGTCTTGGGGCTGTTTTGATTCCTGGCGGGGGAAAATCTATAACTAGGGTGTATCAAAGGGTCGGTAGGGTCCTTCGTCCTTTTGAAGAGGACGGAGTAAAAAAGAACCATGCAGTTGCCGTTCTATTCCAACATGATGCAAAATTCCTTAAAGACCATGGGAACAAAGTAAGAAGACTGATGGAAGACGAGCCGGCCTTTATTACCAAAAATTGCAAACCTTATGAATTGTTGAATGAGATTTCTGGAATAGTCTCTCCTCAAGAAACTCTTTTTGGAGACTTATGAAAAACGATTCGTATGAGCCTTTATTTATTACGGATGAATTCGGCGGAATGGACCACGAAGAGGCCTTTGTAAAAGAGTCTTGCAAATCAATTTCTTCAATCAGAAGTAACTATGTCGGGAACAAGCGAAGAATACTTCCTTCTGTATGGGGGATCTCAAAAGCTTTGGGGGTCAGTACCGTAACTGATGCGTTTGGAGGTAGCGGTTCTGTAAGCTCTATGTTCGCCTCTCTAGGGCTTGATGTTACCTATAACGACTTACTCCTTTCATCATGTATGCAAGCAGCTTGTCTGCTCTCTGAAAGCCCTACAATGGTTACAGAGGAGGAATGGGACATCCTGACTAAAGACCCTCAAGGAGAAAGCGTTTGTTCTCTTTCAAGGACTCATTATGCTGGAAAATTCTTTACAGAAGAGGAAGCTTTATTTCTTGATAGATATATGGGTAATTTGAGAACTCTTTTTCCGATTCCTAAACCAAATTCGCTAATTTACGACAGTACTCAGACGCCTCTTGACCATTCGTTTATGAAAACTATCCAGGCCAGTTGTGCAATGATAGGGCATATCAATTCTGTCTGCTTTGTTGGAGGAAGATATTATAACGGGCAAACGCTCGCAAAAAAAGACCATCGTCTTTCTCATGCAAAAAATAATGGGGTAGAATTGCACAGGTCTTTTTATAGAAGTATTTCAAGAATACCTCGAATAGAATATCCAAGGGGTTGTTCAGCTTGCGTTTACAATATGGATGTTTCAGAACTTTTGAAAAAGAAACAGTCCGGAGACCTGCTTTATCTTGACCCTCCATACGGAGGGGAGAGTAGCGACTATGCTTCCCTTTACAAATTCATAGAAGAGTTTGTCACAGGAATAAGATATGAAGATGATTCCGAAAAAATAAAAAACGCTTCAAAGTTCAAAGGGGATAACGGGTATTCAGATTTATTCAAAGAGGTCCTTTCTTTGTCTGATGGATACAAGAATTGGCTAATAAGTTTCAACAAAACATCGTTTGCCAATCTAGAAGAGATAACTTCCATTATCGAAAGTTTCGGGAGGTCTGTTGATGTCGAGTCTGTATCTATTTCCTATAATTACAGGAAGAAGAGGAGAAATATTGTTCTTGGAGAATTGACTACTGGTCCAGACGGCAAGACCAGAAGAAAGAACCATATTGTAGAAGGGACTGACGACGAGCTGTTGTTGTTAGCTAGGAGAGCCAAATGATTGACCAGTTGACAAATTCTGAACTTGCCGCCCGAATCAATGTAGCAACATTTGATCCTTCTCATCACGGTCTGAATTTCATAATGAGCACAAAACTTTCAGATTCGTTTGAAAGTCAAATATCTGGGCTTGGAGAAAGAAAGGTTTTTACATATCTGAATGTAAAAAGAATGGGCTTCCCCCATGGATGGATAGGGTCTGTTTCTGCTCCGGATTTAGCTGAATATTTCACAAATACAAGAAAAAAGACTTCTGCTCAACATTACAGTAGATTGATATCATCTTTAAGAGAGAAGAAAATGGTTTTCCAAATCTGGTTTAATACGAACAGGACTCTTAAGGTTCATTGGAATCTTACCTGGATTTGTATAGATCCCGCACAATGGGACGATATCTTTCCTGGTTGTCCAATCTACCCTATAACTTTGGGTAGATTTATAGAATCGAGAGCAAGCCTTGTAGGAAGTCTTCGGAACGAATTTAAACTTATCAATATTGACAAACCTGTATACCTAAAAGATTGGGCTGGAAGAGAAATGATAAAGGCAATCTTCGCTCAATTTAAGCCAAGAATGCATAAAGATATTCAGGAGAACTTTCCTACTTATGACACAAAAACGGACCCTGAAGACTTTCTTATTCTTCTTGATAGTTTTGTCAAAAAATGGCCCGCTTATTACGGCATTGATGACATAAAAATCAAGTCATCTGAAAATATCTCCAAAGAGATTCGTTTTTTTATTTCCAAGAATGAAAATACTGACTTCGAGGACCACATTTTTGGGAATGAAACGCAACTCTCATCGGGTGTACAAGATAGTACACTTGATACTGAAACGAATGACTTATCGAGTGTACAAGATAGTACACTTGATAGCTTATCGGGTGTACAAGATAGTACACTTGATAGCTTAATTTTCTGCGATGTAATTACTTCTAATACCAACGACTTACAAGCCCCTTCGTGTGCGCGCATCTTAAAGTTAGATAAGAAAGAAAGTAAGGAAGATAAGAAAGAAAAGATAGAAGAAAAAAAAGAAGGTGATTCTTCTTCAGACGGGGAAAGTAAGAAGAGTAAATCTAAAAAATGTATCAGTCTAGAAGTAACAAAAAAACGGAGCAGTAAAATGAACCTGAATGACAATGTAATAATCAATTCTGGCGAAGGTAGTTTAAGAAAACAAAAAAAAGCTTCTCCCTTGAAAAAGAAAATAATTACCCCCAAAAACTCGTTTGATTTAGGTTCCAAAAGAGTTTATAGCATCTTGACTCCTACAGGGCTTTATTCTGCTCTCCAGGACGAAATGTTCAATAAGCATCGTTTCAAATTCAATGGCCGTTTTGAGGTCAACTCAAAGAATCCAGTTTTCGCCTCAACAATGGATAAAATCAAAGAAAGCGGCTATTTGGATGAAGAGATTTTGAAAGAATGGATTTCTTGGTATTCTGGAGTTTATATGACTCACGAAAGATTGGAAAAAAACAGTTCCAAATTCGTTTCGTCCTTTACAGATACTTGGAAAATGTTTAGCCGCACGATCTCAAGGCCAGAAGAAAGAGACGCTCTCAGAAGAGAGATTATGGCTCATAAGATTTCCGAAATTCCTTCGGAAAGCGAAATGATTAGTCATCTTGAACGTATAATGCAAAAGACCAAGACTGATTCTGAAGCAATTAAAACAATGCTTCTTCAGTTTGGAGTCGTTGTAGTTGGAAATTGGCTTGAGAAAGGATTGAAAAGAACAGATGCACAATCTTCTATTTTGGAAGTTCTTGACTCGATGGGAAAAATGCAACTTATGCATGTCTACGGTATGACGACAATGAGAGAATCCGGATTTATCAAGTCTGGAGCTGTTAGATTTTTCGATTGGAGAAAATTGTTTGAAGGTCCGTTCAATGGAATAGAAGACGACGACGATATGGAGCCTGTTGACTATGAATGCGATGAGGTTGATAGATTCCTGGCAGAATTAACGAGGTAAAAATGTCTATTTTTAAAGACCAAGACGGTCAAGAGGGTGAAGGAGAACGCCCTACTGACTCTTTAATTTCAAATGCTCCATTGGATTCCGAATTGTACAAAAAGGCTAAAGAGCAAGCTCAACAAGCCATTAAGAGACAGGAAGCAGAGCATGTAATTAAGATGACTTTGAAGGCTGGGGTTCCAAAAGAACTCATAGGCTGGAGCGTTAATACTTTTGTTGGTTATACTCAAAAGAATCTTGAAAAAGGCAAGTATGAACCTCCAAACAAAAATAGAAGAGCAATGGGGAATCTCGTTTGCGATTTGAAATCTGGATGGGCTAGGAAACCATTGATAATTTTTGTTGACGGAGGAACAAAGGAGACAAGGGTCGGGTTCAGTCAACTAATTCTCGCAAGGGCAATAATGGGAAACTTTTTTAGCCTTGGAAGAATTGGAGTCACGTTACCTTATTCGATGTTAAATCTGAAATTCAACAGTTTTGATAACGATAGGCAGACTTTCATCTCTAATCTATTGGAAATTCCAGCGGTCTATCTTTCTGAAGTGAGCGAGAATAGCGGTTTCCGTTCTACGAGTGATGGAGCTGCAATGATGGACCAGTTGTTAGAAACCAGAAAGAGCCCTATCATTTTGAGCCTTTCTACTCCTATAGAAAAGTTTCAAGGAAGCACAACATATGGCGGAGTTTTTAGAGACTCTTTAGAGATCGCAAAAACAAGCGTCTCTAATGACAAAATTTGGAGATTCAGTTTAAAGACTAGTAAACCATGCGACGATATCATGAAGTACAATGCTCAATTTACAGAAGGAAAAAAGGCTTAATTAATGGCAACCTCTCAATCCAAATCAAAAGGCCCGAAAAAGAAGAAGTCTCTAGCTTTGCTTGAGCTTCCTAATGAGCGACTAAAAGATGTCGCTGACGGCGAAGAGCGTAGATTTTTGAATCTCCTTATTACGAAAGGGGAGAAAGAACATATTCAAAAAGCTGTGGATGGCGGCGTTAATCGTCGCTGGTTTATGCATGACCATCTTGGCGAAATATATAATATCGTCGCCAAGAATTTTGTCACATTTGGAACTTTGATTACTCATCAACAGTATGACGAGCTGCTCCGCAAGAATTTATCATCTCCAGAAAAGATAGCTAAATGGAACGAGCATTATATCGATATTTGTTCTGCCCAGACAGAGAAGGATGAGTTCCCTAGTTTGTTAGCTGCATTGAAAGACCGATACATTCAAAGGCAGGCCTATACCGTTAATATGAAGTACCATGAGCAGTTGCTCAATGCGACTTCTGACCAGGGACAATTGGTTCAAGAATTCATTTCAAGCGTTTCTGGAATAGATGTTCCTGGGAATAATACCCATACTGATATTTTAGAGTATTCAACAGCCCTGAAAGACGCTTGGGAAGAAATTGAAGAAAGACGGGACCATCCAGATAATTTTAAAGGTTTGGAAACTGGATTTAAAGGGTTTGATGACCTTTATGTTTTGATGCGTGGAAAATATGGAGTTTTAATGGCTCCTGAAGGCGGCGGAAAGACAACATTGATGCTGAACATAGCTCTTAATATGGCCAGGAATGGACATCATGTAGCGTATGTTATTATTGAAAACGATCCAAAGCTTACGACCCAAAGAACCCTATGTATGCATTCTGGAGTTAACTTCAACAGAATCTTAAAAGGAGGGAAGGGAGAAGACGGATTGGATGAAACAACAATTCATCTCTTGCAAAAAGCGAAGGAAGAATTAGAGTTGAAGATGTCTTCTCGTTTTCATTGGGTTAGGACTAATCAGGGTCGGCCGGCCAGCGAAATAATAAAGCAACTCGATAGAATCCGTTCTTTCTGCGATTTGGAAGCAATCTTTGTTGACTATATTGGAATCGTTGGAGCGGACATTGTTAAAGAAGGTCGTCCAGACCTTGAGTTGGCTCATACTTCTGCACAATTTCAAACATATGGTAACAATCACAATGCTCTTGTAATAACGGCCCAACAGATGAGAAGTGAAAAGGTTAGGGAACTTCAGAAGAAATTCAAAAATTCAGCAGATTTTAGAGTAGGAACAGGAGATGTAAGTTCCACAAAAGAAATCGCTGCGAACTGCGACTATCTATTCGGGATTCTAATTGACCAAGAAAATTTGAATCGTATGTATATCTTCAATGCAAAGGCTCGTTATAGCGCAAGTCATAAACGAATAGTTTTAAACTATGAAAGGAATAGCGGTCAGCTCTCAGACGCTTTAGGTCCTGACGACATAGACCAGTTTTCAGATATGGTTGAAAACGAGGAGATAAAAAACAGTGCCTTGGAAACAGCGGATGGCTTGGGAGCTGCTATCGAAGTAATGAAAGAAATGACAGAAGATACTAATGATTTCGCAAGTTGGGCAGTCTAATGGAAAAATCATCCAGGAAATATATCGCAGATATTCTGAAGAAAAAGAATCTTGCTGATTTCATAGAGAAAGAGGCTAGGGTTTCTTTTAACAAGATGGGAGACCGTTCGGTCTGTATATGCCCTATGCCCTCCCATAGGGACTCTAAACCGTCCTTTGGGGTCGGGGAAGGCCCTGATGGGGTCTGGCTCTACAATTGCTTTGGATGCGGTTCTGGAGGCACAATAATAGATTTCGTAATAGACTTCTATGGAGCTGAAAGTTTTGTAGAAGCCATTGCCATATTGATGACTAAATTTGAAATCTCTTCAGATGTTGAACTTGTTTCAAAAGCAATCAAGGATGCCAAGGTCACAATGGACATGAAGAATGAACTTGAATGCGAACATATTCAGGCTGCTTCAGCCTGCAGGAGTCTTCTTCGAAAGAAAACTGATAAGGATACACAGTCCTGGGTTGGGAGTTCATATAGAAAAATGAATGCCTTACTTAAAGCTATGGATAAGAAGGGTATTGTAAAAATTAAGCAAGAGGCAGTCAAACGTTTGGTATAATGGTTCAAAGGAGTTATCATGGAAAAAAAAGAATTCTCAGCAGAAGTTAAGAAAACCGTTTCAGGTTTTGTAGCCCCAGACGGAAAGGCTATATTAAAGTCGAAGGCAGTAGAGGCTATTGAGGCGCTAAAGGGCGTTATTAATGCTTTGGCTGATGCCGTTGTAAAACAGGCAAAAGAAGAAGCTGAAAAAGCACAAAAAGAACTTGAAGACCTAGAAAAGTTGAAGGTCTAAATGTTTTTTGATTCTGCAAAGAATCTTCAGGAGGCTTTGCGTCTAATGGGTTTGGGGTTTGAGGCTTCATTGTCATTTTCGATGTGGACAGGTTCTCCCCGGGGAATACCAAACTTTGGTTTGAAAATACCAAAGGGGCTTATGTTGTCTACAAAGAGACGGTCAAGGTTCAAGTATATAGAAAACTCATCTAGAGAGAATCTTCAAAGATATGCTTTCCGTACTTCGTCTGGAGATTTTCTTCCATTCAAAGCTTATGAAAAATGGAAGGTTAAACATCAAAAGTATAAGTCAGAATTTGAGCTTGAAAAGAATCGCTTTTTAGCCGAATACGATTCTCTCCCTAATGAAGTTCGGCGGGAGGCCGATGGTTGGATATCAAAGGTCTTCTGCATAATTTCTGGAGCAAACGAAACTTCAAGGCCAACCATGACATTCTCTGAAAAAATGGTTTCATTGATGCTTTCTAAAATACCCGAAAAAAGAGAACTGGCTAAACTATTCGATTATAAAGTCAGACTTGCTCCATATATGCGTCTTGGATTTACTCCTTATTCAGGTAACTGGCCGAGCAATTACCGATGGACTGGCGTTGCAAAAGAGGGGCTTGAATTGTCAGGAGATGAATATACAGAGTCGGGGATAGCAAATGAATTTCTGAAAGATATTTTCGTTCAGTATTCTCAAAAATGCAGAAACATGATGCAGCATCTTCTTGAAAATATTTCCACGAAAAGAGCTAGTCATGTCGTTTTGTCTTCTTTAGAGCTTGCGCTTGCAGATGCGGAGGTATTGAACTTTTTCGAAGACAAAGAGATTACAAGAATGATTTCGGAAATGAGACCTTTTGTTAAAAGAGAGACACAGGCGGAACTTGAGTCCAGGCTTTCGGATTTTCTGGCATATGTAAATTTGGAATATGGAAAATACAATGAGTTCTAGTGAAATATTCTTTGAGATGCAGGATGAAAAAGACCGACCATTGATGGCTTTCAGGTCTAATGGATTGATTTCTTTTTATAGATATTTAGGAATGAGTCAGGATGATAAGGATAATATTTTGAGAATGTTTTCGGTGTTGAAGAAAAAAGGCTTGTTGTTAGGAGATTCGGAAGGACAAACAGAAAGCAGCGTTTTAGCTTATCTTAATTACGAAACAGATGAAGACTTTTGCGGATAGGAATACATAAATGAGTAGATTAAACAAAGATATGGATTATGCAGGGATGAACGCCTTGTCGAAAGCGAAAATGATTGCTATTGACAAGGGTCAGCCAAAAATGTCACCGGAAATGGTAGCCTATGCGATTATCCTAACTGGCCCAAATGTAGTAACGGAAACTTTTGCTCATTTAGGGGTTGATATTGACCTCTTGCTTGCGAAGCTGTCTGAAATTATAATAATTGATAAGTCAAAAAACCGTAAAAATACTCAATTAATCCCAAAGAATAATGAGAATATTTATGTAATGGGAAAAAGGGCAAAAGAGATAAGAGACGGATTAAGACATACTCGCCTTGGGGTTCATCATTTGATATTAGCTATCATACAAGTAAGTCCTCTTGTTCGAGATTCAGTTCTTGGATTTGGAGTTAACCCGCAAGACCTTTTCAATTCTTTAAGCAAGGCTACAAAGGCCCCGTCAATTTCAGATTCTTTAGACCTTCCAAAAAAGTCTCAGAAAGAATCTGGAGTTCTTCATCCAGAATTAACAAGAGGATTAAAAAAAGGAGTGAATCCTAAAAAATCGGGAGACGTTCTTGCTAAATATGCAATAGACCTTACTGCGAAAGCGCAGGCGGGGACATTGTCTCCAGTAATAGGAAGAGACTTGGAGATTTCAAGAGCTTTTACGGTTTTATGTAGAAAGATTAAAAACAATGTGCTTTTGATTGGAGAACATGGGGTTGGGAAAACCGCGATTGCAGAAGGAATCGCCCAAAGGATTGCAGACGGGAAAGCTCCAAACAAACTTCTTAATAAGAGAGTTTTTATGATTGATATGCCGCTATTAATTGCGGGGACTCAATACAGAGGCCAATTTGAAGAGAGAATAAAATCTGTAATGGAAGCTTTTGAAGAAAGCAATGGAGAATATATTGCCTTCGTAGACGAGATTCATACCCTTCTAGGGGCAGGTAGCGCCGTAGGTACGATGGATGCTGCAAATATTCTTAAGCCGGCTTTAGCAAGGGGAGCCTTTAGGTGTATTGGAGCAACAACAGAGGATGAGTATAAAAAATTCTTCAAGAAAGATGGAGCTCTCGACAGGCGGTTTCAATCAGTTACGATAGACGAACCTTCAAAAATAGAGACCGTTTCTATTTTGAAGGGTTTGCGACCAAGCCTTGAAGTCTTTCATAATTGTTCTATAGCAGACGAAGCGTTGACGAGTGCTGTAGATATGGCAAGCGTTTATATGACAAGTCGTCATTTTCCAGATAAGGCAATAGATATTATTGATGAGATGTGTTCAAAATACGCAGAGAAAAAGTGCGTACTACTAAAACAACATGTGGCAGAAACCGTTAGTGTTCTTACTAAAATTCCATTGGAAGTTTTGATGTTTTCGGAATATGAAAAAATCCTTAAAATTGACAAATCTCTTGCCTCTAGCGTCTTTGGACAAGAAGAAGCACTGGCTACGGTATCTAAAGCATTAAAAAGGGCATATTCGGGATTGAGGGATCCAAAGCGTCCGTTGGCAAGTATCTTGTTTTCAGGACCTACTGGAGTAGGTAAGACATATCTGGCCGAAAAATTAGCTGAAGAAATTTTTGGTTCTCAAGACTCTTTGATAAAGTTGGACATGACGGGGTTTTCCGAAAAGCATACAGTAACCAGGCTGACGGGAAGTCCTCCGAGTTATGTTGGATATGGAGAAAGAAACCAATTTATAGATAGAATTCTTCTAAATCCTCATAGCTTGATTTTATTGGACGAAATAGAGAAGGCTCATGAAGATGTAATAAAGATTTTTATGGATATCCTTCTGAATGGCGTAATTACGGATGCAGAGGGAAGGAAGGTGAGTTTTAGAAATTCTATTTTAATCATGACATCAAATATGGGATTTTCCGAAGGTTTTGCATCGTCTTTATTAGGATTTGGAGAAAGCGGGTCTAAAGAAGACGGAGAAAGAAATAAAGACAGAATTGTATCGCTATGCTCTAAACAGTTTGGTTCTGAATTTTCAAATAGGATTGACGAAGTTGTTTTGTTTAAACCGTTGAGTAATGATGACCTAAAAAGTGTTGCTGGTTATTCTTTGAAAATCCTGTCGGAAAGAGTTGAGGAACAAGGGTACTCTTTGAAATTCTCAAAATCTTTATTGGACATTATTGTAGAAAATTCGAAAACCGAACATGGACAAAATGCGTCTAGGATAAAGAGATATATTCGTAACAAAATGGAACCATTTATCTCTGAAGTTATAATGCAAGGAGGCCGTACTGGAGGAATCTTGGAGATTTCTGCCGACAAAAATAAAGAGATTAAGGTCCTGAAGATTGAAGAGAAAAATGCAAAAAAGTAAGATAAATCCATATCTCGTATTGGGCGTTTCTCCAGGGGCTACTGAAAAAGAGATTAAGAAAGCTTATAGGGCACTTAGCAAAAAACACCATCCTGATGTTAATGATAGCAAATCTTCTGAAGAGTTTGTAAAAATTACAGAAGCATATGAAATGCTTTCAAACCCGTATGATAAAAGAAATATTTCCGACAGAAGGGCAGACCCTGCGGGATTTGACCCTTGGTTTTCATTCATAGTTAATTCCGCCGCAAGGGCTAGGGAAAGACAACAGCAACGACCATTAGACATTCGTCTTTCTATAGATATTCCCGTTCATGTTGCTTTTGCTGGGGGCGAAATTGAAATGGAGTATGTTAAGAATGAATACTCTGAAGATAAGGTTAAAGGTGAAAAGTCCAGGATAAAACTAAAAATACCAAAAAGAATGTCTAATGGATTTGGAATTAAAATGACTGGATTCGGGCATAAAGACGGAAGTAAGGTTGGGGATTTAACCGTTTTTGTAGGATACCAAAGCATGAATGATAAATATATGATTGATAGAATGGGGAACATCAAATGCAGAGTTGAGATTCCGTGGTACAAAGCCCTTTCCGATTCAATTGAGGAAATTTGCCCGTTTGGGATTGGAGAGAAAGTCTCAATTAAATTAGATTCAGGAGCCGGAAATGTAAATCCTTATGTATTAAAGGGGGAAGGGATGAAGCCTTATTGGGAAGGTGCAAAGGGAAACGGAGATTTGATAGTAGAGGTTGTTAGCTCAATCCCAAAGAATATGAATAAAGAGGATAGGAAATCCGTTTCGGAAATCCTGAAAAAATATGCCGCTTTGGGATTATGATAACGCACCTATGACAGAACTTCAAATAGCCGCCTTGGCTGTTTTTTCAGATAAGACGAAAAAACTAGAAGATTATCCAGAGGATTATCAACGAAAAATCAAGAGTACATGGCGTTTTTCTGCTCATAGATTTACTACAAAAGGAAACAATACATCCCCCAGAAGTCCAGAAACACTAGATTTTACCTAAAGGATATAGCCCTGATTTTTCAGAACTAATAACCGCACAGAATTAACAAACGGCGGATGATATGGCTGAAAAAAGATTGTCAGAAATAGATGAGGCAACAACGACCCAAAATACCGATCTTGTAGAAATAGCACAAGATGATGGCTTTGGGGCTTATGTGTCTAAAAAAATAGAGTTTGGGAATTTTATCCCTACTTCGGCAAAATCAGGAGCATTTGGTATAACCATTGATGCTGGGACATCTATTATCACAACAGGACTTAAAAACTGGGTAACAATACCTTATGACTGCACAATTGCGAGTTGGCAACTTCTGGCAGATATCTCCGGATCAATTGTAATAGACCTTTGGAAAGATACTCTTGCTAATTATCCTCCGGATGCTTCTGATAGTATCACTGCATCTGCGAAACCAACATTATCATCTCAAACAAGCAATTCAAGTTCTACCTTAACTGGATGGACGACTTCGGTTTCTGCAGGAGATGTCGTAGCGTTCAATGTTGACAGCGTAACAGATATCCATAAAATAACATTAACGATAGGAGTCTTAAAGGCATGAGTGTATTATATGTAGACCATATCGGCGGCACAGACTCGATAGTTATAAACACAATAACTGGAGCAACAAATGCGAACCCATGCGTTTTAACTTGCGTTGCACATAACTTCTCAGATGGCGATTATATATTCGTTAATGATGCGGAAGGGATGACTGAAATTAATGGGAAGTCGTTTTTGGTTGCAAATTCAACTTTGGATACATTTGAATTAACGGGTATAGATTCTAGCGGCTATGGTTCCTGGACAACGGGGGGGACGGCACAAAGGGCGTTTTTAAAACCAACGGCGGCAAATGTAGCCTGTTCTAGTGGCGACGAAATAAGACTTCGAAAAACCGCTGCAACTACTCAATATACTTCGGCTAATTGCACTTGGACCAATAATTCCAGAATAGTTGCGACGTCTTCAAGCCTTGTAGGAAGTATCGCCGTTGGGGCTTATGTATCAAGAATCGCAATGGCAGGGAATGGATCAATAGAAAGTTATTATAAAGTTAAGGGAATAACGGCAACAACCATTACCTTACAGGCCAATTATTACGGGACGACAGGGACGGATACGGCAAGTATTTATAAAATGGTTCCTGAAGCCGCCGGCGAGACTATAAATACCCCCGCCATAACATTAAGTACCCCATGCATCCTGACTGGAGGATGGGACCTAGAGACATCTCTTCAAGATGGAGAGACGAATTATAAACATTCATCCTCTTGGACAGGGTAGTCAAGTTACGGGGTTTCTATAGGTATCTCCGCAGATGTTTCAAAAGTAAATTTTTACGATACATACCGAGGGTTAAATATTACAGACCCCAGTATATCAGTCAGTAATTGCACATTTAATTCTCATTATGTATATTGTGCATACTTCAATAATGGTTCCGTTTCTTGCTCAGTTTCGGACTGTGCATTTATTGGAACAAACAGCAGCAGTTATTCATCTGTATATATAAATCCAGACACCTATGTTGATTGTGGGAATTCTCTTTTTATAGGAGCCTATAACGGGCGATGCTGCACAAGCGCAGTTGGAGGGATAATGATAAATGGCGTTTTTGCCAACGCTAATTACGGAGCTTATACTGATAATGATACCTCTTTTGACGGGACCTCTTTTGAAAATTGTAATTATGGAGCGTATATAAATGGTTCAAACAATAAATATAAAGATTGTAGTTTCACAGGGTCTTCTGTAAGCGGAATTCGGTTCGCGACACCAAGTATTGGATATTCTGCCCTTATAGACGGATGTACATTTACATCTTGTGGGGCAGGCATCTACTTCTATTATTTTAGGGGTGGGCTTGTTCGCAATTGCGAGTTTCTTTCAAACACTATAGATATAGATATGAATGATTATTCATCTGATATTTGGAGTGTAGGTAATTCGCATACCTCTCCAGTGTCTTGGGCCTATTCAACAATACGTACTACGGGAGTTATGCATATAAGCGAATGTACAATCGACGCCCCAAGTATTGCCAAGGCATTTAAGGTAGTTTCTGGAGATCAGTATCATCTACCGCAATATACAATACAAAATAGTTTTGGAGGAATAAGTGGGACCTACTGGCCGAACGCCCAACTGGTAAGCGACTATACTGTTTACCGCACAGCCGGGCCATCTCTTAAGTTTTCATTCAATACGACCGTTGAATATAACTGGTTTGATGTTAAAATGGTTTCGTGTTACGCAAAATCTGGACAGTCGAAAAAATTCAGCATATATATGAAGCGCGACGGGAGTGTTTGGGCTGGATCGTTGATTCCTCATTTTAAACTTAACGGAAAAACATTAACTACAGAGAGTGAAATTACATCTCTGACGACAAGTTGGGTTCTTTATGAATATACTTGTCCAGGGGCCTCTATAACTTCTGACGGAGAGTTAAGTTTAGAGTTTGAAATAAATGCAAATACAGTCCCAATTTGGATTGATGATTTTACAGTAACTGATGTTTAGAGGGAGGTTCATTATGGCAATGATATTTATAAACGCACTGGCAATCATGGTAAATAATGATACCGACAATGGGATTCAACTTGTAGATGGGGCTGTTTGGCCAATAAAGGCGACAATAACAGCTCCTACGCCAGAACCAGAAGAATCGGTAGAGAAATCCTATGTATTTGTAGGCTAATTGGAGGAGTTATGATTGAGCAAATTATCGGCGACAAAAAATACACATTAAGCAAAATCGATTATAATTTCGCAAATGGAGTTCCATCCCTTTATATCGAGGTTTCGGTTATTAAAGATATCGAATTCGGAGTGGTTGATTATATCTACGGGATGGGATTTAATGAAGAAGAAATCCTTGTTTATGAACAAAATATTTCATCAATGACCGAGTATGTCGTTCAAAAACTTTTAGATGAACAGGCCTAAATCTGGCTTTGGTTGACATGAAATGGACATTATTTATAAGATATATGAAGATGGAACATATAAGGTCTATGAAGACGGTTCTATACGAAAAATCTATGACGGAATAGATGATGAATCCAGTTCTTCGCTATCCTCTGTAAACTCTAGTTCTTCTTCATTAAGTTCGTCGTCTCAATCAACCCAATCAAGTTTATCAAGTTCCAGCAATTCGTCAGTAAGTTCTTCTACATCTTCTAAATCAACATTTTCTTCCGAATCTACATCTTCAATATCTTCCCAGTCTTCTTCTTCCCAGTCGTCATCGTCATCATCATCTGAATCTTCCAGGTCTTCGTCTTCCCAGTCTTCTTCTTCGGAGTCTTCCTCCTCTGAATCTTCTGTCTCCTCTCAATCATCTTCATCTATTTCTTCATCTTCTGTCTCCTCTCAATCTTCTTTAAATTCAAGCTCATCATCGCCATCCTCGCCATCCTCGCCATCCTCTTCTACGAATTCTTCCGAATCAACATCTACAAGATTTCTCCCGAGTAGTTTGTCAACGCTTTCTTCTAGTAGTCAATCTACTTTAAGCTCGTCTTCTTTATCCTCAAGAGGAACTAGCTCTTCATCCGCATCCTCTATTTCATCCACTTCGTCATCATGCCCGCCTTGCGGATGCGATTCCTATTTATGCGAATACTTATCAGGTCCAGAAACTGACATTTGTAATCTTATCTATGGATTTCAACTAGAGATCCAAAGTTGTTTATATCCATCATGTTGCGCATATGGGGTTATTTCAAAAAGCGCAACTTCTGTAAATACCACCTTTTATCACAGTTATGAAGAAGCTTTAATAGGAAACCCTTCAAATTCCTTTGCAAACGGTTCTGGTGAGATATGGGAGAACACAATAGAGATTGCAATTTCTTCCTATCCATATAATAAGATTGGAAGAATTTCAATTCTTGATTCAGCCCCGTTCTTGGAAACAATAGTATGTTTGACCTGTATAGACCTGTTTTCTTCAAGTACAGAATATTTGCCGACTTCAAGTAGCGAAAGTACGAGCAGTGAGACATCTTATAGTAGTGAATCTACATTAATACAAGAAAGCAAATCCTCAAGAGGGTCTTCTTTAAGCTCTTCTACAGAGTTCGAATCAAGCAGAAGCAGTTCAAGCGTATTGTTCTTTTCTCCATGTTTAAGCGGCAGAGATGAAGTCCTATTCCAAATTCCAGGAACTACCAAGATTGTAGTTTTGAAAGATGCTGGTGGGAACAGCATGTATTGGGATTATGGCGGAGATGGAGAGTATTTATTCTACTTTGTAGGCCAATCAATAACGAGGATTCTTCCTAACGGCGTTTATTTAATAGTTTACACTAATGACTCTTCAAAATGCGTATATGCCGAAAGGACTGATATATTTAGCGATTCAAGTTTTTCCACTAAATCGTCTTCATCTTCTATTTCTTCAATAAATTCCAGTTCTTCCAGTTCTTCTTCGGAATCTTCGGCCAATTCATCTTCTAGTTCCTTAAGCAGTTCTTCTTTATCTTCCATAAATTCCAGTTCTTCCAGTTCTTCAAAATCCTCTTTATCCTCGCAGTCTTCTTTATCTTCAGTCAATTCGTCATCGTCGTCATTTTCTTCAGCCAACTCATCATCTTCTTCTATATCTTCAGAGTCAACAAGTAGTCAATCTTCAAAATCTTCATCATCTTTATCAAGTATAAGTAGCAGCTCGTTATCGTCATCATCTCTATCTTCATTGTCTAGTAGTAGCCTTTCTACGGTTTCTTCGACATCAAGCAGTACTCTTTCAACGTTATCTTCCAGTTTTAGCAGTGAGTCTTCAGAATCTAGTGGGTCCTCGGAGTCCAGCGAGTCCAGCGAGTCCAGCGAGTCCAGCGAGTCCAGCGAGTCCAGCGAGTCCAGCGAGTCCAGCGAGTCCAGCGAGTCTTCCTCTGGGTCTT
>Ga0172382_10003773_pt1 | contig 23755 bp, 15 predicted proteins | sample Leawel138RmetaG_FD_122245 | JGI IMG/M metagenome (GOLD analysis project Ga0172382, IMG submission 122245) | Leachate microbial communities from a municipal landfill in Southern Ontario, Canada - Leachate well 138R metaG | ecosystem: Engineered > Solid waste > Landfill > Unclassified | place... | reverse complement strand
GATGTCGGCGTTCTTGATCGCCGGCGCGTCGTTGACGCCGTCGCCGGTCATCGCCACCACATGGCCCTCGCCCTTCAGCACGCGCACGATCTGCACCTTGTGTTCCGGCGCCACGCGGGCGAACACCGCGGCGCGACGGATGGCAGCGACCAGTTCCTCTCCCTGCAGCCGGTCCAGTTCGGCGCCGGTGATCACCTCGCCGTGCAGGCCCAGTTCGCGCGCCACGGCGCGGGCGGTGATGCGGTGGTCGCCGGTGATCATCTTCACCTCGATGCCGGCGGAGGCGCACAGCGCGATCGCCTCGCGCGCCTCCGGGCGCGGCGGGTCGATGATGCCGACGAGGCCGATGAAGGTGAGGTCGCGGATGTATTCCCTGAGATCGCCGCCGGCATCGAACCGTGCCGCCGGCACGCGGCCCTCGGCCACGGCGAGGACGCGCATCGCGGCGTCGGCCAGCGCCTCGTTTTCCTGCGCCAGGCTCGCGCGCCGTTCCGTATCGATGGGCTCGATGCCGCTCTCGCCCAGCACGGTGCTGCACAGCTCCAGCAAAACATCCGGCGCGCCCTTGATCCAGATGCTCACCTGATCGCCTTCCAGGTGGAAGGTGGCCATGAACTTGTGCGCGGAATCGAACGGTATCTCCGCCACACGCGGAAAGCGCCGCGCCAGCCCGTCGATATCCATGCCTTGCGCGCTGGCCAGGGTAATTAGCGCGCCCTCGGTGGGGTCGCCGATGACGCGGCCGTGCTCCAGGCGCGCGTCATTGCACAGCACCGCCGGCACCAGCAACGCATCGAGACCGCGGCTGTGGTCCTGTTCATTCAGCGTGATGCGGCGGCCGCGGAAATACAGCGCGCGGGCGCGCATCTGGTTGAGCGTGAGGGTGCCGGTCTTGTCGGAGCAGATCACCGTGGTGCAGCCCAGCGTCTCCACTGCGGCAAGGCGTTTGACGATGGCGCGCTTCTTCGCCATGCGGTGCATGCCCACCGCCAGGGTCACCGTCACCACCGCCGGCAACCCTTCCGGGATCGCCGCCACCGCCAGGGCGATGGCGGTGAGGATGCTTTCCACCAGCGGCTGATCGCGCAGCAGGCCGAGGATGAAGATCAGCGTCACCACCACACCGGCGATGAGTGCCAGCTTCTTGCCCACCTGATCGAGCTGCACCTGCAACGGCGTCGGATGCTCCTCCGCCGTTTCCAAAAGACCAGTGAGCCGGCCCATCTCGGTCTGCATGCCGGTGGCGGTCACCAGCAGTTCGATGCGGCCGCGCGTCACCACCGTGTTCATGTAAGCCATGTTGCTGCGCTCGGCCAGCGGCACCTCTTGTTGCGGCAGTGCCGCCGCGGACTTACCCACCGGCAGCGATTCGCCGGTCAGCGCCGCCTCGCCCACCTCGGCGCTGTGCGCCTGCAACACGCGGCCGTCCGCCGGCACCTGATCGCCGGCCTCCAGCAATACCACATCGCCGGGCACCAGCTGTTCGGCGTCGATCTCTGTGGTCTGCCCAGCGCGGCGCACCACCGCCCGGCGCGACAGCATCCGGCGCAGCGCATCCAGCGTCTGCTCGGCGCGGTATTCCTGATAGAAGCCGAGCAGGCCGTTGAGCAGCAGCACGATGAGGATCACTACCGCATCGACCATATCGCCCACCGTCGCAGCCAGCACGGCGGCACCAAACAGCACCGCCGCGAGCAGATTTTTGAATTGCGCGACGAACAGGGCCAGCGGCCCCGGCCGCGGCTGTTCCGCCAGACGGTTAGGGCCGTGCTGCGCCAGACGTGCCGCCGCCTCATCCGCACTCAGGCCGCGCGCGGCATCGCTACCCAGTTGCGCAAGGGCCTGCGCGCTGCTCAGCTGGTGCCAGACTGTGGTGTCATCGCGGCGTGTGTCGGTCATGGAACGGTCGTCGTGGTTGTGATTGGTGATGCGCGGTGCGCACCCTGCATTTTTCTTCGTATCCGCGCCCTCGGGCAGGAGCGAATGGTATTCGCGACCGTGTGCCTTCGTTCAACGACGAATCGCGGATGCGATCCGCTCCTACGGTGCCTGTAGCGCGCCCTGGCGCCCGTCGGCGATTCGGCCGTCGCGTAGGAGCGAATGGTATTCGCGACCGCCTACCTTCGTTCAGCGACGAATCGCGGATGCGATCCGCTCCTACAACCCCTGCTCCGGTAGGAGCCGCGCCTACGGCGATGCATGCCCTCGTACAAGGCTGCACTCATTCGTCCCTACAGTCCGTCGCAGTGCTTAGCGCTGGCAGCGCGGACAGTAATAGGTCGAGCGCTGGCCGTGACGCGTCTGCTTGATGGTAGCACCGCATGCCGTGCACGGCTCGCCGGCGCGGCCATAGACGCGCAGTTGCTGGGCGAAATAACCGGGCTTGCCGTCGCCGCCGGTGAAATCGCGCAGCGTGGTGCCGCCCTGTTTTATCGCCTCGCGCAGCACCTCCTTAATCGCAACGACGAGGCGTGCGCAGCGCTCCTGCGACAGCGCACCGGCCGCGCGCGAAGGGTGGATGCCGGCGCGGAACAGCGCCTCGCTGGCGTAGATGTTGCCGACGCCGACGACGATCTTGCTGTCCATGATGAACAGCTTGATCGCCGTCTTGCGCTTGCGCGTGGCGAGATACAGATATCCGGCATCAAATTCATCATCCAGCGGCTCGGGACCGAGGTCGCGCAGCAATTCATGCTGCGTCGGTTCATCCTTCGTCCACAGCACGGCGCCGAAGCGGCGCGGATCGGTCAGGCGCAGGGCGCGGCCGGAGTCGAGCACCAGATCGAAATGTTCGTGCTTGCCGGCGGGGGCGTTGGCATCGACCACGCGCAGGCTGCCGGACATGCCGAGGTGCAGGATCAGCGTGCCGTGCTCAAAACGCAGCAGGAGATATTTGGCGCGCCGCTCCACCGCCTGAACCACACAGCCGCGCAGTTTGCCGGCGAGGCCCCGCGGCACCGGCCAGCGCAGTTGCGGATGACGCACGACGACATCAGTGACGGTGTGCCCGGTGAGATGGGGCGCGATGCCGCGGCGGGTGGTTTCGACTTCCGGTAGTTCGGGCATGGATGAATTCAAACCGGGCTGAACAACGCCACACGTAGGAGCGAATCGTATTCGCGATGGGTGCCCCGATTGAAGCGAACCCATCGCGAATACGATTCGCTCCTACGGCTCTTGGTCGTGTTGCGGGGCGGACAGCTGCAACAGCTCCTGCGCCTGACTGGCGACCAGATGATAGGCCAGACCCAGGTCGGGCCGCACCAGCACCAGCTCCGGCTCGCGCGCCGCGATCACGAAACGCAGCGGCTGCTCCTGGCCGCGCATATGCAGCCGCACCTCATCGCCCGTTGCGGCGCCCTTGTGCTCGCGCACCTCCATCGCCTGCACGTTCTGCCAGCGCTGCGCCAATGCAGTGGCGGCGTCGGCCGACCAGTGCTCCGGTTTCGGCTCCGGCACCCAGCTGCCGTTGTCGTTTACCAGCACCAGCTGCGGCAACGCAATACGATCGAGTTGAGTGCCTTCCTCCAGCAGGCGCAGGCTGACGTAGCCGCTCCAGTGGCCGATGAGCTGGTAGTAGCGCAGGTCGGGGATCAGATGCAGCGTGTCGCCGACGCGCACATAGCGGCGGTTGTCCAGCGGGGCGGCGGCGCCGAAGTCGATGGTGACATCGTTGAGCTGCAGGCGCGCCTTCGGTTCGGCCAGGCCGTAGGTGGCGAGGTCGAGACCGGCGATGGGCTGCTGGTTGAGGCTGTCGATGGCAGCGACGCTGACGATCGCATCGGTGCGGATGGTATTGGCCGGCGCCGCCTGCGGCGCGGTGAGTTGCCAGCGGCCATCGCGGCGCTGCATCTCCACCGTGTCCGCCGGCCGTTCGATGCGGATGTGCTCGATACTCGCCGGGTCGAGCGCGGTGATCTTCACCGCCTGCGGTTCCGGACTGCGCCCCGGCTCCAGCCAGGCCAGCAGGCCGAGCCCCGCCACCACCAGCAACAACACCAGATTGAGCAGATTGCGCTTGTTCATACTACCCGCCGACTACCGCTTGCGACGCTTGAGCCAGATCACCACGCCGGCGATCACCAGGCCGCCGGGGATGAGGAACAGGAAGCTGACGCCGATGACGCCGGACAGCAGCGGCGACAGTTCCAGCCGTGTATCGACGGCGGCCTTGGGCGGGATGTGCATCAGCGCATCGTCATGGCTCAGCCAGTTGATCAGGCGCTCGCCCAGTTCCTGATTGGCGCCGTTACCGAGATAGGCGTTGGCGAGGAAATCGCCGTCACCGATCACCACCACGCGCTGCTGCGCGCCGCTGTCGTCATCCTCGGCTGCGGACGCTGCCGCATCTTCCGGCTGGTCTGCCGCGGGCCGCGGCCGCTCCAGTGCAACGGCCAGCATGAGCGGACCGGCGACATCGCTGCCGGCGTCATAGCTGATCGCCCCCTGCATCACGCCGGTCTCCGCCCAGGCGCGCGGCACGGTGCGCAGGAAGGGCGTTGCCTGCCACGGCTCGCCCACCTTGCCGGGGTCGATGGCGGCAGCGAAGGGGAACAGGGTCACGCTGGCGAGATCCTGCACGACGGCATGCGGCGGATACTCCGCCACCACCGCGAAGGCGGCGTTGTCGATGCCGAGCAGCTGTGTGGTCGGATCCACCACGGTGCCGGGGTGGAAGGCGAGGCCCAGTTGCGCCGCCAGCGGGTCGAGCTGGTGGCGCCCCTCCGGTTCGGCCAGCCACAGCAGGTTGCCGCCGCGTTCGACGTAGTCCTGAATCAGGCGCACCTCGCCCGGGAACAGATCCACCTGCGGACTGGCGATCACCAGCAGCGCCGCATCGGCTGGTATCTCTGGCGTGGCGGTGAGATTGAGGCGTGCAATATGGAACCCCTTGTTGCTCAGCTGCTCGCCGAAGGCGCCGTAGTCGTGATTGGCGCCGCCCTCGGGATTGCGCTCGCCGTGGCCTTCCAGGAACAGCACCTTGCGCTCGCCGGCGCGCGCCAGCTTGTGCAGGGTGTTGGTCAAAGCCTGCTCGGTCATCTGCTGCACGTGCAGCTTGCGGCCCTGGTACTCCACCACCATCTCGCCGTCGAAGCTGATGCCCTCGCTGCGCACGCGATCGGGCGCCATGTCCGGGTCGACGAAGTTCAGCGTCAGGTCCGGCTTGTGGCGCTGATAGCGCCCGACCAGGTCGCTGATCTGGCGCCGCGTTGCCACCAGTTCGCTCTGGCGCGCAAAGGCGGTGATGCGGATCGGATCCTGCAGTTCGGCGAGCAGCGCGACGCTGGCCGGCGCCAGGGTGTGGCGGCCGGCGGCGGTCCAGTCAGACTGGAAGTGGTAGCGCGTGCTGAGCCAGGCGATGAGGCCGACGGCGGCGAGGAACAGCACGGCAAACGAGGCGCCTTGCAGGCGCAGGAGACGGCGGTTTTTCTTGTTCGCTTCCATGATGTTGTTAAAGACCGTTGTGTCCGCAAATAAACGCAAATAGACGCGAATCCTTGGAATTGTTCACTGGACTGCGGCTCTGGTGAAACCACTGTACATGGCAATACGGCCAACATTCGCGTGCATTTGCGTTCATTCGCGGAAAGTGGTTGATGTCAGTGTTGCAGGCGGTCGGCGTCGAGACGGCGCACCGCGAAGACCAGGAATACGACGATGAACAGCAGGTAGTACACCAGGTCGCTGCTGTCGAAGATGCCGCGCAGCAGCGCCTCGTAGTGCTGCTGCAGCGACAGCCAGGCGAAGATGCCGCGCGAGCCGGAATCATCCACCGCATTGCCCGCCAGATTGATCACCCACAGCAGCAGCAGCGCGCCGAAGCTGGCCACCGCCGCCACCGTCGGCTGCGCGGTCAGCGTCGAGATGTACAGGCCCAGCGCGGCGAAGGCGGCCAGCATCAGGAACAGGCCGAGCAGGGCGCTGGCGAACTGGCCGAGGTCGAGGCTGCCGGCGAGCAGCAGCGACAGCGGCATCAGCGCGATAAGGCCGAGCATGAGGGAGAGAAAGGCCATCACGCCGAGATACTTGCCGAGGATGATCTCGCTCATCGACACCGGCGCCGAGAACAGCAGCGGCAGGGTGCGCGCGCGGCGCTCGTCGCTGATCAGGCGCATGGTGATCAGCGGCACCACCAGCAGCATGACGATGCCGGCGCTGCCGAACAGCGGCGCGACGATCACCTCGGCCAGGCCCGGCGGCGACTGCATCAACGCAATCTGCGGCTGCAGGCGGATGTACTGATCCAGCTGTGACAGGAACAGCCAGGCGAGAATGAACTGCACCACGGCGAGGATGCTCCAGGCCAGCGGCGAGAGGAACATGGTGCGCAGTTCGCGCATGGCGATATGGCCGATCATCATGCCGCCTCCTCCGCCACGTCATTGCGCGTGAGCTGCACGAAGATGTCCTCCAGCGAGGCATGCTCCGGCGTCAGCTCCAGCAGGCCCCAGCCGTGCTGCACCGCCGCCGCCGCCACCGCCTCGGCCGGGTTCAGCTCCGGCGCGTGGTGCAGACGGAAGCGCCCCTCCTCCAGCAGCTCGACCTCCTGCACGCCGTCGATGGCGTGCAGCCTGTCCACGGCGGGGGGGAAGCGCAGCACCACGCGCAGGGCGGCGTGCTGCATGCGCCGGGTGAGGCCGTCGATGCTGTCGGCCAGCACCAGTTCGCCCTTGTTGATGATCTGCACGCGGTCGCAGGTGGCCTGCACCTCAGGCAGGATGTGGGTGGAGAGGATCACGCTGTGCTCCGCCGACAGCTCGCGGATGAGGCTGCGGATCTCGCGGATCTGGATCGGGTCGAGGCCGACGGTGGGTTCGTCCAGGATCACCACCGCCGGGGCGTGGATGATCGCCTGGGCGATGCCGACGCGCTGCTGGTAGCCCTTGGACAGGTTGCCGATGAGGCGGGAACCGACGTCGGCCAGGCCGCAGCGCTCGCGCGCCGTCGCCACCGCGGCGCGCACCCGCGGGCCGGGGATGCGGTTGAGGCGCGCGCAGTAGGTGAGGTATTCGTCCACCGTCAGCTCGCGGTACACCGGCGGCTGCTCCGGCAGGTAGCCCAGCCCCGCCTTGGCGCGCAACGGCTCGTCGAGCAGGTCGACGCCGTTGATCAGCACGCGGCCCTCGCTCGGCGCCAGGTTGCCGGTGATCATCTGCATGGTGGTGGATTTGCCGGCCCCGTTGGGACCGAGGAAACCGAGCACCTCGCCGCGGCGGACCTGGAAGCTGAGGTCGTGCACGGCGCGGTGGGTGCCGTAATAGCGGGTCAGGTGTTGTACGTCGATGAGGGTATCCGTATCCATGATGCTCGGGTCAATTATTGATTTATCGCAAAATTAGTTTAACATCTTGCGCGGTTAATCGGTCCAGCCAAAGCAGGCGACGCAGTCAGTTGCCAAAGACATCATAAACGGACCGTAAGTTCACACCACAATACGCCATGAAACAAGAGACCGTACACACCGCGGAGGGGGCCGAGGTTGTCTGTGCGCGCTACGGCTTTGCGACGGCCGCGCGCCAACATCGCCTGAAACTTCTCGAGCTGGAGGCGGACGACCGTCACTGGGCACAGCTGCTGCATCGGCAGGTGATCGCGCCGCAGGTCGATGCGCTGGTGGATAGCTTCTACGACTTCCAGCAGAGCTTCCCCGAAATCATGCAGGCCATCGGCAACCGCGCCAATCTGGCGCGCCTCAAGGGTACCCAGCGCCGCTACCTGCTCAGCCTGGGCCAGGACTTCGACAGCGCCGACTATTTTGCCGAACGCCTGCGCGTCGGCGAGATCCATGCCCTGCGCAACATCTCCCTCAGCCTGTACCAGGCCTCCTACCGCCGGATGCAGCAGCTGCTGATCGACGCCATCCCCGCCACGCTGGCTCCCGGCGGCACCGACCACGCCGCGCTGTGCCGCTTCATCGGCAAGATCACCGCCCTCGACATGACACTGGCGATCGAAACCTACCACTCGACGCGGGTGTCCGCCTTGCGTGAGGCGGTGGACGAGCTGCAGCACGAACACTGGCGGCTGCATCAGAAGGTGGGGCGCGATGCCCTCACCGGCCTGGCCAACCGCGAGGCCGCCCTGGATGAGCTGGCGGCGGCGCTGGCTACCGTCGGCGCGCGCGGCACCGAGCTGTGCCTGATCATGGCCGATGTCGATCACTTCAAGCAGATCAACGATACCTACGGCCATCTGGTCGGCGACAAGGTACTGCAGTGCATCGCCGCCAAGCTGCAGCAACTGCTGCGCGAGTTCGACGTCGTCGGCCGTTTCGGCGGCGAGGAATTCATCATCGTGCTGGACGACACCCCGCTGGCTGTCGCGCACAAGGTGGCCGAACGTCTGCGTCAGGGCGTCGAGCAGGAACTGGTGCAGTGCGACGAACAGCAGATCCGCCTCACCATCAGCCTGGGCCTGACCCAGGCCGCAGCGCGCGACGACATGCGCAACCTGATCCGCCGCGCCGACGACGCGCTGTATCAGGCCAAGGAAGAGGGCCGCAATCGCGTGGTGGTGATCTAAACAGCTGTTCCGAATCGCTGGCCCGTTTTTTGTGGGGCGGGCTGAAGCGCGACAGCGGCGCCTGCCCCGCCCAAATCACGTCGGGCCGAAGTCCGACTTGCACCAAGGGCACGGCCCGCGTAGGAGCGGATGGCATCCGCGATACAACGCCGCGGCGACGCCACACCAATCGCGAATACGATTCGCTCCTCCAGGTGGGACGGTCCGCGTCAGGAGTATCCCGCGACCAGACAGCTGCGCCGCATCGCCGGCCCCCGCCCTTCATGCTGGTCGCAGCGGTGATCGCGGCGCCCCGGCGCGGCGCATGGGGTTTTGCGCCCGCGCACCGTACAATAGGCGCCGTTGCCCCTGCACGGAATCCTCCCTCACATGCTGCTTCTCGGCGTCGACACCGGCGGCACCTTCACCGACTTCGTGCTGTACGACAACGGCACGCTGCGCATCCACAAGGTGCTGTCCACCCCGGAGGCGCCCGAGCGCGCCATCCTGCAGGGCATCGGCGAGCTCGGCCTGAGCGAACGGCTGCACGCACTGCACCTGGTGCACGGCTCCACCGTCGCCACCAACGCCGCCCTGGAGGGCAAGGGTGTGCGCACGGTGTATGTCGGCAACCGCGGCCTGCGCGACCTGCTGACCCTGGGGCGCCAGGCGCGCGCCGAGCTGTACGAGCTGCAGCCGCAGCCGCTGGCGCCGCCGGTACCGGACGAGCTGTGCGTGGAAACCGGCGGCCGCCTGGCCGCCGATGGCAGCGTGGTCGAAGGGCTCGGCGACGACAACCTCGCCGCCCTGCAACGCACCATCGCCCGGCTGGCGCCGCGCGCCGTGGCCATCAACCTGCTCTACTCCTGGCGCGACGACCGCTTCGAGCGCGCCATCGAGGCGGCGCTGCCGCCCACGCTGTTCATCTCCCGCTCATCGGACGTGCTACCGGAGATCCGCGAATACGAGCGCGGCATCGCCACCTGGCTCAATGCCTGGGTCGGGCCGCTGGTGGAGGGTTATCTGCAGCGGCTGAACGCGGCGCTGCCGCAGGCGCGGCTGGCGGTGATGCAAAGCTCCGGCGAGACGGTGGCCGCGGCACAGGCCGGGCGCCAGGCGGTGCGCATGCTGCTGTCGGGACCGGCCGGCGGCCTGGTGGGGGCGCGCTTCGTGGCGGCACAGGCCGGACGCCAGCAGCTGCTCACCTTCGACATGGGCGGCACCTCCACCGACGTGGCCCTCATCGACGGCGCGCTGCGCCTCACCAACGAGGGCCGCATCGGCCCCTGGCCGGTGGCCGTGGCCCAGGTGGACATGCACACCATCGGCGCCGGTGGCGGCTCGCTGGCCTGGGTGGATGGCGGCGGCCTGCTGCAGGTGGGGCCGCAGTCGGCCGGCGCCGACCCCGGCCCGGCCTGTTACGGCCGCGGCGGCACCCAGGCCACGGTCACCGACGCCAACCTGGTGCTGGGCCGGCTGCAGCCGGAGGCCTTTCTCGGCGGCGGCATGCGCCTGGATGCGGCGGCGGCGCGGGATGCCGTGGCGCGGCTGGGCGCGCAGCTGGGCCTGGGCCTGGAGGAGACGGCGACCGGCATCATCCGCCTCGCCGACGAACACATGGCGCGGGCGCTGCGCGTGATGTCGGTGCAGCGCGGCGTCGACCCGCGCCGCCTGACCCTGGTGTCCTTCGGCGGCGCCGGCGGCCTGCATGTCTGCGCCCTGGCGCAGAGCCTGGGCATGCGCCAGGCCCTGGTACCGGTACACGCCGGCGTGCTGTCGGCGCTGGGCATGCTGGCCGCGCCGCGCGGGCGCCAGCTGTCGCGCACCGTCACCGGCCTGCTGGCCGACATCGACCCCGCGCTGCTGGAGCGGCATTTCGGGGAACTGGCGCAGGCGGGCAGCGCCGCCCTCGCCGCCGAGGGCGTTGCGGCGCAGCAGATCCAGCTGCAGCGCAGCCTCGACCTGCGCTATCGCGGCCAGTCCTACACCCTCAACATCCCGTGGAGCGACGTGGACGGCGCCAGCGCCGCCTTTCACCTCGCCCACCAGACCCGCTTCGGCCATCGCCTGGCCTTGCCGGTGGAACTGGTGAACGTGCGGCTGGCGGCAACGGCGCCGCCGCTGACGCTGCCCCTTGCCCCGGCGCCGCGGCAGGAGGGGGTGGCAACAGGACAGGCCACCCTGTACGGCATCGGCAGCGAGGCGACGGTATGGGCACGGGAGGTATTGGCCGCCGGCCAGGTGCTCGACGGCCCCGCCCTGATCACCGAGCGGGTGGCCACCACCTATCTGGCGCCGGGCTGGCGCTGCCGCGTCGACGGGGTGGGCAATCTGGTGCTGGATTATCGCGGCCTGTAGCGCTACGCCTCAGGCCGGCCCCGTCACCGCGCTGGCGGCCTCCGCCCCCAGCAGGGCGGGCATGCTGTCACCGGCCCAGCGCACCGCATCCAGATAGGCCTGCCGGTACATCTGGCAGTCCAGACTCTGGCACAGGCGCTCCCAGGCACCCCACTCGTACAGCAGCACCTGCTCCAGCACCTGGCCGAGCTTGCCGTCGCGGCTGCGCAGCGCCGCCTTGACCTCGTCCACCAGCGGCAGTTCGTCGAGCACCTCCTCCATGGTCTGATCCATCAGCGCATCCATGGCCGACAGCAGGCCGACGGTGAAGAAGCGGTCGAGGCCATCGTGATGCTGGGCGGCGCCCAGCAGTTCGCACATGCGCGCGCGCACCAGCGCCGTGACCACCAGCTCGCGCGGCTTGTCGTCGATACGGGTGAACAGGATCAGGGTGATCCAGTTCTTGATGGTGTTGGCGCCGATGATCACCAGCGCGCGGCGCAGCGATTCCACCTTGCGGCGGATGGCGACACAGGGCGAATTGGCATAGCGCAGCAGGCGGTAGGTGAGGGCGGCATCCTGCGCCACCAGCGCCTCCAGCTTGTTGATGTCGGTATCGGGGTTCTGCAGTTCGGCCAGCAGGTTCATCAACGCCATGCGGTTGGCCGGGCGGCTGCGGCCGCGCATGATGTTCGGCTTGCTGAAGAAATAGCCCTGAAAGTAATCGAATCCCAGCTGCTTGCAGCGCTCGAATTCCTCGTGCGTCTCCACCTTCTCCGCCAGCAGACGCAGCTTGCGCGGCCGCAACTGGGCGACGCGCTGCGCCAGCACATCGGAGGGCGTGCCGTACACATCCAGCTTGACGATGTGCGCCAGCTCGAGCAGCGGCTCCAGCTCGGGGCGATAGACGAAATCATCCAGCGCGAGGATATAGCCGGCCTGCACCAGCCGGCGCAGGGCATCGATCAGCGCCGCATCCGGCACCGTATCCTCCAGGATCTCCAGCACCACCCGCTTGTGCGAAAACGGCAGCGGCTTGTCGCCCACCAGAAAGCTGCGGCTGAGATTGACGAAGGCGGGATAACGGCCGGCGATATTTTCCAGGCCGAGGTCCAGGAAGGTGTTGATGATCACCTCGCCGGTGGCCTGATCGCCATCGAGAAATTGCGCCCGGTTTTCCTGGCTGCTGCGATAGAGCAGCTCGTAACCGATGACATCGAGCTTGCGATTGTAGATGGGCTGGCGCCCGACGTAGATGTCGTCCATGGTGTCTGACCTTCCCACTCCCCGCCTGGTCATCGGCTCCGCGTTTCGGATGGCGCAATGTGCCGCCACTATACCCAGATTCCGCGCAGGGGCACAAACCGTGCGGCGCGGCAATGACCCCGCCAACTACCCGTCATATGGCGCCATGCCGCCGCGGTGTCTACCCTTTGCGGCATTTCCCAACGCCGTGGCGCCATTCCCGTTGCCCCTGCCAGCCGTGAGGTTCTCCCCGTGATGCACTCTGGTCTGCTGAACCTGGATACGTTCGGCGTGATGGTCTACACGCTGCTGCTGACCCACATTACCATCGCCGCCGTCACCATCTTTCTGCACCGGCACCAGGCCCATCGCGCCCTGACACTGCACCCGCTGGTGAGCCACTTCTTTCGCTTCTGGCTCTGGCTTACCACCGGGATGATCACCCGCCAATGGGTGGCGGTGCACCGCAAGCACCACGCCAGGTGCGAAACCGCCGACGACCCGCACAGCCCGCAGGTACTGAGCCTGAAGAAGGTGCTGCTGCAAGGCGCCGAACTGTACCGCCACGAGGCGGACCAGGCGGCGACGCTGGCGCAATACGGCAAGGGCACGCCCGACGATGCGCTGGAACGCCACCTGTACGGCCGCCATCCCTATCGCGGCATCGTGCTGATGCTGGCGCTGAACCTGCTGCTGCTCGGCCCCATCGGCATCACCGTGTGGGCGGTGCAGATGATCTGGATCCCGCTGTTCGCCGCCGGCGTGATCAACGGCGTCGGCCATTATTTCGGCTACCGCACCTATGCCAGCCCCGATGCCGCCACCAACATCGTGCCCTGGGGCATCCTCATCGGCGGCGAAGAGCTGCACAACAATCACCATGCCTATCCCGGCTCGGCCAGACTCTCCAGCCAGCCGTGGGAATTCGACATCGGCTGGCTCTACATCCGGCTCCTGGCGGGGCTGGGGCTGGCGCGCGTGCACAAGGTGGCGCCGCGCCCGGTGCAGCTGCAGCGCACGCACAACCGTCCCGGGCTGGAAACGCTGCGCACCCTGGCGACCCATCGCATGCAGGTGCTCGGCCGCTACCGCGGCGTCATTAAGGCGGCCTACCGCGCCGAGCTGCGCCGCAGCAGCGCCGACGCCGGTCTGCTGCGCCAGGCGCGCCATCTGCTGCTGCGTGATGATGCGCTCAACGACCAGGGCGCGCGGGAACGCCTGCAACAGGTGCTGGCCCGCAGCGAAATGCTCGCCACCGTCTATCGCTTCCGCGCACATCTCCAGGCCATCTGGCAGGATGCGGCCCACAGCCAGGAGCAGGCACTGGCGGCGCTGGAGCAGTGGCGGCGCGAGGCCGAGGCCTCCGGTGTGGCCGCCCTTGAGCGGTTTGCCCATAGCCTGGGGGGATGGCGCAGCCTGACCGGCGGCAGCAGCCGTTGACCTTCTGCGCACCCGGCAGCAACCTGGTGGCGTGCAGGCTGCGGTTACGGGATGGGGCAAGGGGGCGCGGTCTGGATCGCGGCAGGGCGAAGGTCGCCCGCTCAGCCGCGGCGCGAATGCAGCCAGGCCTCCAGCGCCGGTGCCGGCAGCGGCTTACTGAGGTGATAGCCCTGGATCACGTCGCAACCGCGCGCCGCCAGTGCCTGCTGTATCGCCGCGCTCTCCACCCCCTCCGCCACCACCGTCAGCCCGAGGTCGTGGGCCAGGTCGATGGTTGAGGCGACGATCATCGCATCGTTCTCGTCCTGCAGCATCTCGCCGACAAAGCTGCGATCTATTTTCAGCTCTGCCAGCGGCAGGCGCTTGAGATAGGCCAGCGAGGAATAGCCGGTACCAAAGTCATCGATGGACAGGGACAGTCCCATGTCACGCAGGCGGTGCACCACATCCAGCGCGCGCGCCGGCTCCTGCATGAAGGCGCTCTCGGTGATCTCCAGCGACAGCTGGCCGCTGTCCAGCTGCCACTGCGCCAGCAGGCCCGCCACCAGCACCGGCAGCTCGTCATCCAGCAGATTGTGGGCCGACAGGTTCACCGCCATCTGCAGATGCAGCCCCTGCTCCTGCCATGCGCGGCACTGGCGCAGCGCCTCGTTCAGCACCCAGGTGGTGAACGGCCGAATCAGTCCGGTATCTTCTGCCAGCGGGATGAATTCATCCGGTGCGATGCTGCCGAACTCCGGATGCTGCCAGCGCGCCAGCGCCTCCACCCGTTCCACGCGCCCGCTGGCCAGCACCAGCTGCGGCTGATAGTGCAGCTGCAGGGCGCCATTGTGTATGACCTTGCGCAACTCGCCGAACAGCTGCAGGCGGCGCAGGTTGTGCGGGTCATGCTCGCTGGCGTAGACGGCGTAGCCTTCACGCGTGCGCTTGGCATGGCGCAAGGCGACATCCACCCGGCGCAGCAGGGTGCCGGCATCGGCGCCATGCTCGGGATACAGGGCGATGCCGAGGGTTGCGCCGATGTCCAGGCTCAGGTCCTGGGTTTCAAAGGTCTTGCTCAGCAAGGCGTGCAGCCCCTGTGCCGCGCTCAGCGCCATCTCCCGGTCGACGTCCGCCAGCAACAGCAGGAATTCACCGCCGCCCGGGCGCGCCAGCACATCCGCCGGGCGCAGCTCCTGGCGCAGGCGCACGGCGATCTGCTGCAACAGCAGATCGCCGATCTCGTGCCCCAGGGTGTCGTTGACCTCGCGCAGGCGATACAGCTCGACCGCGACCAGCGCAAAGGTCGCCGCTGATCCCGCGGCCGCCGTGATGGCCTGGGCGATGTGCTCCTGCAGCAGCTTGCGATTGGGTAGATCCGTCAACGCGTCATACCGTGCCGCATGCTCCAGTTCCCGTATGTGCATCGCCTGCAACTGCTCGCGCTCCTCGGCCTCCCGCCGCAGCCGCACCTCCCAGTCGGCCATCTGCCGCTCGGCGCGCCCCAGGATAAGGTAATAGGAGGTGAACAGCAGCAGACCGACCAGTGCCGCCACCAGGGCGATGAGCAGGGTGGAGTCGAACAACTGCGCCGACCGCTGCGAGATATCGCGCTGCACGATGATCTTCCCCACCGCGCGCTCATCGGCATTCCGCAGCGGCAGCGCCAGACTCCACGCCTGCGCGCCGCTGCCGCCGAACGTGGGCAGCGGCACCTTGTGCCCTGCATCGAATATCTGCGCCGACAGCCGCGGCAGCGTATGGAACGAGACCACTGCATCGCGGCGCAGGTCCCAGTCCGCGGCACGGCCCAGCATGCGCATCCCCGCCTCCCAGTCGGCGCGGTTGATGTAGTGTTTGTCGATCAGCAACAGCAGCTCGCTGCCGAACGCCGCCGCCACATCGGTGAACAGCGCCTCGACCTCTTCGCCCAGTTCCAGATAGCCGAGCAATTCGCCCTCCACATACCAGGGCAGTACCACGCGCAGGGTAAAGGTACCGAGGGGGCCGAGCTCTGCGCCGTATGCCAGTGTGCCGCTGCGTTCCGCCTGCCGCGCCGTGTAGCGATCGATGAGGTCGCCATGGCGTGGCGGCTGGTGCACCCGCAGAAAGCACTCGCGGCGCGGATCGAGGAAATAGAAGTGGGTGATGTTCAGGTCGCGGCGCAGATGCGCGAAGATCGGCTCGGCACGCGTCAGCAGGCGCTGCCGGTCACGCAGCGTGAAGGCGCTGCGCAATTCGGCATCCTGCACCAGAAAGCCGAGCGCGGCCTGCATCTTCTCGGCATGGGTACGCAGCTGTGCCGCGTAGACCTTCTGCAGGGCATTGCCGTTGCGTTGCAGCTCATCTTCGAGATGGCCGCTTTCCTCCCGGTAGATCATCACCAGCAGAAAAACGAACAACAACAGGCTGGCCAGCACAAAAGAAGGCAGGATACGCGCCTTGAGCTTGAATACCGCCATCACTTTGCCGCCGGTCGGGCTGGCATCTCCCGCTGTTACAGTTATTATGATTTCGCAAAATTATCCTGGGCAGCCGCAATAACCCTGCACAGTGGATGGATGCTAGCGCGTTGGTCACAACCACGCAATGCGCGCACCCGTGCCTGCGGCAGGCCGACAAACCTCAGCGGATGTCCTCGATGGCATGGCGGCGTTCCGGCACCTGCGGCGTGATCAGCGCATAGCCCTGCATCTGCCAGTGCGCCAGTTCGGTGAAGGCCGACGGCACCAGTTCGATGAAGTCGTGGAAGTCCTGCGGCGCGTAGTGATAATCCTCCGCCGCCAGCGCACACACCTTGAACTCGACGCCGAGACTCGCGTAATAGCGCATGCGCTCCACCTCGGCGCGGTATTTCTCGTAGTTCTTCTGCGCCACGGTGACGATCTCGGTACCGTGCAGCACGACCTTGATCGACATCATTTCGGGTGCAAAGCCATACGGCTCGGCCGACAGCGGATTGAGCAGGGCACGGATCCAGTACAGGGCCGCGGACATCTTGGCGGGGTGATCGAGATAGAAGTCGTACACCACCTGCGGCGGTTCATAGGGCGGCATCGTGACGCGCGCCTCGGCGATGGCGGTGCATGATGACAGCAACAACAGGGAGAAGAGTGCAGTACGCATGACGGCCTCCTGCGGGGTGGGCCTGGTACTGCAACTATAGTCGAGGGGAGGGCCCGCGATCGGAAATCGCCCGATCGCGCGCCCGGGGTCTGCTATGGATTAAACACCCGCGCGGGCATTGAGGAAGGCGCGCTCCGAAACGTCGTGCCAGGCCACCACCTGATCGCGGAATCTGGTGAACGACTCGTACACCTTCTTCGACACCGGGTCCTTGGCGGCAATCTCCGCCACCACCGCATCCGATGTCGTCTTCAGCTGATGCAGCACATCGTCGGGGAATTTCTTCAGCTGCACCTTGTGCTTGGTCACCAGCGTGTGCAGGGCCTCGTTGTTGCGCGCGGTGAACTCGGACAGACCGTCCATGTTGGCCGCCTTGCAGGCGGTGAGCACGATGCTCTGCAGATCCTTGGGCAGGGCATTGAAGGCCTTTTCGTTGATGAAGCACTCCAGCACGGTGCCCGGCTCGTGCCAGCCCGGGTAGTAGTAGAACTTGGCCGCCTTGTGCAGGCCGAAGGCGAGGTCGTTGTAGGGGCCGACCCACTCCACCGCGTCGATGTTGCCCGACTGCAGGGCCTGGTAGATCTCGCCGCCGGGCAGATTCACCGGCGTACCGCCCAGGCGTTGCAGCACCTCGCCGCCGAGGCCGGGGATGCGCATCTTGAGCCCCTTGAGATCGGCGAGACTCTTGATCTCCTTGTTGAACCAGCCCCCCATCTGCACGCCGGTGTTGATCGCCGCGGTGGGGATCAGGCCGAAGGGCTTGTATACCTCTTCCCACAGCGCCATGCCGCCGCCGTGGTACAGCCAGGCATTCATCTCCTGCGCCGTCATGCCGAAGGGCACTGCGGCGAAGAACTGCGCCGCCTCGCTCTTGCCCTTCCAGTAGTAGGAGGCGCCGTGTCCCATCTCCGCCGTGCCGCGCGACACCGCATCGAAGATCTCGAAGGCCGGCACCAGCTCGCCCGCGCCGTACACCTTCACCTCGATGCGCCCGCCGCTCATCTCGCCGATGAGCTTGGCCAGATAGTTGGCACCGACGCCCATGCCGGGAAAGTTCTTCGGCCAGGTGGTCACCATCTTCCATTTGAACTGTGGCGCGGCACCGGCCAGCGGTGTGGTCAGCGCAGCGCCGGCAGCCACCGCGCCGGCACCGGCACCCTTGATGAAGTCACGACGTTTCATGGTTTGCTCCTTGCCTTGATTTAGACCGCTGCCAGATTGGCGTAGGCCAGCACCAGCCACTTGCTGCCCACGTGATCGAAATTGACCTGCACGCGCGCCTGCGCCCCCTGGCCCTCATAGGCCAGCAGCACGCCTTCGCCGAATTTCGGGTGCATCACGCGCTGCCCCAGGCGCAGGCCTTCCGGCGCAGCGGTGGCCGGGCTGCCGCCGCCGTGGAAGGCGGGCTGGCTGACACCGCCGCGCAGGCGGATCTCCTCGATGAACTCCGCCGGCACCTCGCGCACGAAGCGCGAGGGCCGGGTGTATTTTTCCTCGCCGTAGAGACGGCGCACCTCGGCATAGGTGAGAAACAGCCGCTGCATGGCGCGCGTCATGCCGACGTAGGCCAGACGCCGTTCCTCTTCCAGCCGGCCCGGTTCGTCCATGGACATCTGGTGCGGGAACAACCCCTCCTCCATGCCGCAGAGGAACACCAACGGGAACTCCAGCCCCTTGGCCGAGTGCAGGGTCATCAGCTGCACCGCATCGTCCCACTCGTCGGCCTGGCCTTCGCCCGCCTCCAGCGCCGCGTGGGCGAGAAAGGCGTCCAGCGGCAGCATGTCGCCGTGGGTCTCCGCATCGAATTCGAATTCGCGCGCGGCGTTGACCAGTTCCTCCATGTTCTCGATGCGCGCCTGGCCCTTCTCGCCCTTTTCCTTGCGATAGTGCTCGATGAGGCCGCTCACCTGCACCACGTGCTGGGTCTGCTCGTGCAGTTCCAGGCCCGCGGTATCCGCCGTCATGGCATCGATGAGATCGATAAAGCCCTTGATGGCGTTGGCGGCACGCGCTGCCAGCAGGTTGCGGGCGAGGATGTCGCTGGCCGCCTGCCACAGGGACAGACCGAAGGCACGGGCATGATCGCGCACCGTCTGCACCGTGCGCTCGCCGATGCCGCGCGTCGGCGTGTTCACGGCGCGCTCGAAGGAGGCATCGTCGTGGCGATTGGCCAACAGGCGCATATAGGCCAAAGCGTCCTTTATTTCCTGCCGCTCGAAGAAGCGCAGACCGCCATAGATGCGGTAGGGCATCTGCGCCTGAATCAACGCCTCTTCCAACACACGCGACTGGGCGTTGGAGCGGTACAGTACGGCGGATTCGTCGCGCCGGTGGCCCTCGTTCACCCACTGGCGGATCTGCTCCACCACGAAGCGTGCCTCCTCCAGTTCGTTGAAGGCGCCATAGAGGCGGATCGGCTCGCCCTGGGCACCATCGGTCCACAGCTCCTTGCCGAGGCGATCGCTGTTGTGGTCGATGAGGGCGTTGGCGGCATTGAGGATGGTGGCGGTGGAACGGTAGTTCTGCTCCAGGCGGATGAGTTGCACATCGCGCAGGTCCTTGCGGAACTGGTGGATGTTTTCCACCTTGGCACCGCGCCAGCCGTAGATGGACTGGTCGTCGTCGCCCACCGCGAACACCCTGCCGGACTCGCCGGCGAGCAGGCGCAGCCAGGCGTACTGAATGGCGTTGGTGTCCTGGAATTCGTCCACCAGGATATGGCGGAAGCGTTCGCGATAGTGTCCCAGCACATCGGGACGTTTGAGGAACAGTTCGTGGGCGCGCAACAGCAGTTCGGCGAAGTCCACCTGGCCGCTGCGCTGGCAAGCCTCCTCATAGCTCTGGTAGAGCTGCACCATCATCTTCAGATAGGGGTCGCCGTAGTGCTCCACCGCCGGCGGGCGCACCCCCTCGTCCTTGCGCGCGTTGATGAAGCCCACCACCTGGCGCGGCGGCCAGCGTGCGTCGTCCACGTTGGCCTCGCGCATCAGGCGCTTCACCAGGCGCTGCTGGTCCTCGCTGTCCATGATCTGGAACGACTGCGGCAGGCCCGCCTCCTGCCAGTGGGCGCGCAGCAGGCGATGGGCCAGGCCGTGGAAGGTGCCCACCCACATGCCGCCGATGGGTGCCTGCAACAGATGTTCGATGCGGCCGCGCATTTCGTGCGCCGCCTTGTTGGTGAAGGTCACTGCCAGGATCGACCAGGGCGAGACATGCTCGGCGCGGATCAGCCAGGCGATGCGGTGGGTCAATACGCGGGTCTTGCCGCAGCCGGCGCCGGCCAGGATCAGCAGATTGCCCGGTGGCGCGCAGACCGCTTCGCGCTGGGCCGGATTGAGGTGTTCTAGCAGGTCGGAGACATCCATGCGGCGATTGTAACAAATCGGCCGCTAGGCGTTTTCCAGGTAGGCGGCGAAGGCGTCTGCCGGCATCGGCCGGGCATAGTAATAGCCCTGCATCATGTCGCAGTTCAGCTGACGCAGGAAGCGCTCCTGCGCCTGCGTCTCCACGCCCTCGGCCACCACCCGCAGATCCAGGCTGTGTGCCATGGCGATGATCGCCTCCACCAGGGCCACATTGTCCGGATTGTCCGGCAGGTCCTCGATGAATTCACGGTCGATCTTCAGCATGTCCACCGGGAAACGCTTGAGGTAACTGAGCGAAGAATAGCCGGTGCCGAAATCATCCACCGCCAGATGGACACCGGCGGCACGCAGGCGGTTGAGCATGGCCACCACCTCGTCGGTGTGCTCCATCATCAACCGTTCGGTGATCTCCAGCTTGAGCGCCCCCGGCGGCAACGCCGCCTGCTGCAGGGCCTCATGCACGCTGTCCCAGCAGCCGCCCGCCCGGCACTGCTCGGCGGAGACATTCACCGCCACCATCAGCTCCCGTCCGCCCGCGCGCCAGCCGGCACATTCGCGAATGGCCTGCAGCAACACCCAGCGGCCGATCTGGGCGATCGCCCCGATCTCCTCGGCCAGGGGGATAAATTCATCGGGCGGCACCATGCCAAACTCAGGATGATGCCAGCGCAGCAGGGCCTCGGCGCCCAGCAGGGCGGCGTCGCTGCCATGGACGATGGGCTGGTAATACACCTCGAATTCGCCACGGTCCAGTGCGCGACGCAGATCGTGCTCCAGACGCAGCCGGCGGATGGCGGCCGCATTCATCTCCTGGGTGAAATAGCGGTAGGTATTGCGCCCAGCCTGCTTGGCGCGATACATGGCACTGTCGGCGTTGCGCATCAGGTTCTCGATGCTGTCGGCGTCGCGCGGATAGAGGGTAATGCCGACGCTGCCCGACACAAAGGTCTCGTGACCATTGAGCAGGATCGGCTCGGCCAGGCGGTGCAGGATATATTCCGCCACCTGCTCGGCCTCTTGCGGCGAACCGATGTCCGGCAATACCACGGTGAACTCGTCGCCGCCGAGTCGCGCCACGGTGGCCATCTCGTTGACGCAGCTCTTCAGGCGCTGTGCCACCTCCTGCAGCAAGTGATCGCCGGCGTTGTGGCCCAGCGTGTCATTCACCCACTTGAAGCGATCCAGGTCGATGAACATCAGCGCCACCTGCCAGTTCTCGTGATGGGCGGCCTGCAGGGCCTGCGCCAGACGATCGGCAAACAAGGTGCGGTTGGGCAGGCCGGTCAGGGCATCGAAGTTGGCCTGGCGCCAGATTTTCTGCTCGTCGCGCTTGCGCCGCGTGATGTCGGAGAACATCGCCATATGCTGCAGCACGTTGCCCGCCGCATCTCTGATGGCGACGATGGACAGCCATTCCGGATAAACCTCGCCGTTCTTGCGCCGGTTCCACACCTCGCCCTGCCAGCGCCCCATGCGTTGCAGCACCGCCCACATCTGGGCATAGAAGGCCTCGTTGTGGCGCCCCGAGCGCAACAGGCTGGGGTCGCGGCCGATCACCTCTTCGGCACTGTAGCCGGTGATGTGGGTGAAGGCCGGATTGACAGCAACGATGCGATTGGCTGCATCGGTAATGATGATCGCCTCGGCAGTGTTGGCGAAGAAGGTGGCCGCCAGGCGCAGCTGCTCCTCGGTATGCTTTTGCTCGGTGATGTCGGTAAGAAAGCCGAAGGAATGGCGCGCGGTGCCGTCCGCATCCCGCAGCGTGGTGGCATTGATGCGCACCTCCACCGCCCGGCCATCCTTGCGGATGAACGTCAGCTCGTAGCTGCGGTGCGCAACGTCGGGAATGCGCGCCATCTGCGCCTCCAGACGCGCCCGCTCCCCGGCAGCGGCAAAGTCGGCCAGCGGCTGGCCGATCAGCTCGCTGGCGGCGTATCCGAACAGGGCGCACGTCGCGGCATTCACCTCCACAATGTGGTGGTTGGCTGCCTCGATAAGGATGTAGCCCTCTGCCGTATTGGCGACGATGGCACGATACTTTTCCTCGCTGGCACGCAGGGCCGCTTCGGCGCGTACACGCTCGGTGATGTCGTGCACGATGGAGTACAGCAGGGGGCGCCCGGCGATATGCAGCGGGCCGGAGTGAACCTCCACATGGCGTATCGCGCCATTGGCCAGGCGATGGCGGAAGAAGAAGTGACTGCGCCGCTCGGTCTGGGCCGCTGCCATCTCTGCCGCCAGCTCCTGTTCCGACAAGGTATTGATATCGCTGATGCGGCGCGCCAGCAGTTCCTCGCGGCGATAACCGTAATACGCGACGGCCGCCTGATTGGCATCCACGATGGCGCCGGTCTGGGTGTCGATGAGCAGTTCCACGGCCTTGTTGCCGTCAAACAGAATGCGGTAGCGCTCACTGTGGTCCAGGACACATGCTGCGGCCGATGTATCCGGTCTCAGCGCCATGACGCAGGACTCCCGGCGCATTGCCGCATGCGGGGTGTGGCAGACCGATGAAAGAGGCCGGGCTGGGCGGTGGCGGCGGACATGGACTCCAACTCTATTGCTAGGGGGATTCCCCTGGAGGCCTTCCGCTGGCGGAGTCGCCGGCGGGGAGATTGCTACTCCCGCAGCGACATTCAAGTGCGCTACATTAAACTACATTTCGCAAATATCTGTCACGAAGCCATGACCCCCACCCCTTACGAACGCCTCGGCGGCGAACCCGCGGTCCGCGTCCTGGCGCAGCGTTTTTATCAGCTGATGGACCAGCTGGCGGACGCCGCGGAGATCCGCGCCATGCATGCCCGCAATCTCAAGGCATCGGAGGAAAAGCTGTTTCTGTTCCTGTCCGGCTGGCTCGGCGGGCCGCCGTTGTACATGGAAAAATACGGCCACCCACGCCTGCGCCAGCGTCACATGCCGTTTCCCATCGACGACGGGGCGCGCGATCAGTGGATGCTGTGCATGCGCCGGGCGATGGTGGATGCGGGCGTTGAGGACGGCCTGCGCCGGGAACTGGAAGCGGCCTTTTTCCAGGTTGCCGACTTCATGCGCAACCGGGAGTGAAGGCCCAAGGATGGCAACGCAGAGACGCCAAGAATGCAAACAGCATTCGTAGGGGATGACCGCTAACCGCATCGGTGCATGCCCGCCCCTGAGAAATCTTTGCGGCCCTTTGCATCTTTGCCTTGCACGGTTTTGCTGTTCTAGCGCGACTCCGGCCCGAGCCAGTCGCGCGGCGGCAGGAAGCGCTCGTACAGTTCCGCCTCGGCGCTGCCCGGCTCCGGGTGCCAGTCGTAGCGCCACTTCACCAGCGGCGGCAACGACATCAGGATCGATTCGGTGCGCCCGCCCGACTGCAGGCCGAACAGCGTGCCGCGGTCCCACACCAGGTTGAATTCCACATAGCGGCCGCGACGATAGAGCTGGAAGTCGCGTTCGCGTTCGCCGTAGGGCGTATCACGCCGGCGCTGGGCGATGGGCAGATAGGCGCCGAGATAGCTGTCCGCCACGCTGCGCATGAAGGCAAAGCTCTGCTCGAAACTCCAGGCGTTGAGGTCGTCGAAGAAGATGCCGCCGACACCACGCGCCTCGCCGCGGTGCTTGAGGAAAAAATATTCATCGCACCACTGTTTGTAACGGGGATAGACATCTTCACCGTAGGGTGCGCAGACGGCATGCGCTGCGCGATGCCAGTGCACCACGTCTTCCTCGAAGCCGTAATACGGCGTCAGGTCGTAGCCGCCGCCGAACCACCACAG
>Ga0172382_10003770_pt1 | contig 23765 bp, 19 predicted proteins | sample Leawel138RmetaG_FD_122245 | JGI IMG/M metagenome (GOLD analysis project Ga0172382, IMG submission 122245) | Leachate microbial communities from a municipal landfill in Southern Ontario, Canada - Leachate well 138R metaG | ecosystem: Engineered > Solid waste > Landfill > Unclassified | place... | reverse complement strand
TACATTTTACCAGATCGAGACACCTGTTTTTATATGTCAAATATTTTTCACCATATTTTGTTGTCAAAGTTCGTTGCCTACTGGCTCTTCAGGTTATTGCATTGGCTACTTGCCGATTAAAGGTTCAATCCTCTTTCGATGTTCCTGAACCTGCGTAACCACAAATGCAAAGTGTATGACCGTGCGGTCATTACTCAGGAAGCGTTCAAAAAAGCTAATGACTGTTACAAACTCTTTAAGATCAAATGCCCTGTCAGGATCCCGATCAATTAGATTGTGGGTAGAATGACCGCTAGGGAATTACGGTTAATGGAAAATAATTCTCGAATCATTCATCATAATTCAAGCGCTCAAAGATTCTCAGGCACAAATATGTCAAATATGGAGAAGGCTTATTCTTCTGGCCAAAATCCCATGCCTTCAATTTCAGATAAACTGATTCAGGTGTAAAAAAACCATCTGCATCCTGTTTACTTCGGATCAGTTTCACCATTTCCGTGAACCGTGGATCACCTCGCACAAACTCATATTGGCTTAACACACCTGCGACGCTGACAATATCATACCAGTAGGATGGCGCTTTCAGTTTGCGGAAGTCTGTTCCCATGTAGAACATGTATGGATGCTGATCAAGGCTGTTTTTCCACAAGTCCAGAAGCGTAGTAACAGAAGTGACTGCAATAGGCGTATCCCGATATTCCGGAATTTGCGACAACAAATCTGCTATGATCAGCGTCGCATATGGGCAGCAGTCATCTTTTCTCCCTGGGCCACGAAATTTACCAAGTTCCTGGGAAACGGCGCACGGAAATCCGGTCTCCCTGAAAAACGAAACCAAATAGTCAACTCCTGGCTTGAGGTATTTGTGATAATCAACACCCGCACTTAGCAGCGCAAGCAACAGCAAGGGTGCGTCACACAGGCACCAGCTGAACACATCGACACCGGTTCCGCCGAAGTGCTTCGGTACATTCGTCATGGATTGATATACGCCATGCTCATCCTTATGTTTTAGGATTTCGTCCACGGCCTTCTTAATCTCTGGAACGTCCATACCAAATCCAAGGTTTAGCAAAAACAGCAATTTGTGTATTGGTAGATCAGGATTCCTGTGATTTGTCACCAGAATCCTGTGAAAGTCGGCAACATCCGTAAGATAACTTTGGATACGATGATCTGACAATGCTGTGTTTCTGATTTCAACTAGCATCTCCTCTGGCTCATGACACAAATGAAGACGGATCGCATACTTCAGCCACATATCGCTGATTTCCAAGAGCTTTTGACACTCCATATTCACTCTCTGCCTCCATACCAATATGAATCATCTTGATAACATCCAACCTGACCATTTGCTCTCGCCCGACATCCATCCTGACTGATCAAATTTTCGTTGTTATCGAATCTGACCGCATGCGAAATACCATTTTCACCGTCGATCCCGTCTCCGCATGATCTAAAAATCAACACCATCTACATAAAAAAACCGCGTGCATTATATCTTCATACTGCTGTCCGAAAAGGCTTCATTCAATGACATTAAACTCCCACGAAGCACTTTAGGTTTCTCATAACAGCATCTTTATCCAATCCATCGGGAAACTTAAGCTAGCAGGTCATTCAAATTAGTAATTTTACAGCCTTTGCTTTCATAATAAAGCAACATTTCGTCAATTTTCCTTTTGTCATAACTGGTCACGCAATCTGACAGGACATTAACGCCGTAATTTGCTATGCGCATATTGTAACAGGTTGATTTAACACAAGCTACCGCATCTGCTCCTGCTATATAGAAATCACATATTTCATTTTTATTAATAAAGTCAGTAAATTCTTCACTACTTAATGCGTTCCCTTTGTTCTTTGTAAATATATTATTAGATTTTATTTTCATGTCTGGAACTAATTCAGATCCATACGTATCTGGTTTGAAAGTCCTCGTGCCAGCCGATAGATTTTCGTGCTTTATATAAACAACATGAAAATCATGATTAACCGCCCAATCAATAGCTTGATTGATATTGCCAATAACATCTTTATAATTCTTAGTTATGTCATTTTGAATATCAATTATGACCAGGGCTTTTTTCTGCATAGTAACTCCTCCTGACAAATAGATTGCTTCTTCTAATTACTATTATACCTTATGATGAAAACCATGTCCGGTCTTATGGTTGAGGCAGATGGGTAAGATAGAACGACAAAAGGCATATGGGAATAGGAGGCCGTGTGATGTTCCACAACGACGCAACAATTTTGATCTGGAAGGCTACGTACTGGATATTCTCACCAAGCAGGAGACCTAAAGCAATAAAACCGTCGAAATCGGATGATGCGATGAATACTCGATACAATAAATATAACGCTTTGCAGATGCATTAAAAATCATCGGGTTTCATCAAAATGGTTACCGAAATGAGTTCGTTGCATCAAATATGACTCATTGGCACCGCCCAATCAATACAACACGATCGAAGCCAGCTAAGCATACGTGCTCAATGAGCAACGAGTCATCTGTTAGAATGGGAAATAATCAGCCATCTCTTCAGAGGTCAAGGATTTTCCGTATTCACTGAATTCAAATGCTTCTGCTACCTGCACCTGCTGACCCGCATCCTGCCCGTAACGTTCGACCAACTTGGTCCGGCAACAGTTGGCTACCGCGGCGTCTTTACACCTCATTTTGTCATTCAGCCAACGATACTGATCATCTTTGGCCGCCGGCAACTGATCGCTCTCGTGTTCGATCCAGGGCAGCCAGTCGTAAAACTGTGATTTATGGCAGTCCAGCATGCGCACCTTTGCGTCCATGGTATCATCGATGGCTACTGCGATATCCGCCTGAAAGGCTACAGGTTTTCTGAATGTATCAAAAAAGCTGAGGATAACCGGGACATGCTCCATGCAGGGAACCGACGGACAAACCAGCGGTACGCCCAGCAAAAATGACGCATCCTGGACAAGCAATCCAGTATGGCGGTGATCGGTGTGATAATCATTGGTCCGGTGGGTGAAAATCATGTCGGGGTTGAAGCGACGGATGACGGCAATTAACTCGTCGCGGGTCTCAAGGTCGTCGGTCAGGCTGCCATCGTCATTATCGAGGACCACATAGGAGACACCGCTTATTACGCTGACCGCCCTGGTCTCGCCTGCTCGGATCGCTGCCAGTTCAAGGCGACCCAGCGTTTGATGGCCAGCGTTACCGTTGGTTACCGAGACAAAGCATACCTCGTGTCCCATTTGTATATATTTGGCAGCCGAACCACCAAAACAATATTCACAATCATCGGGATGTGCACCAATCGCAATAACTTTCAGTTTTTTGTTCATTATGATCTTCCTCCACACAAGGTTGTTTGGACAAATTCATTGTACGTTGAGGCCGATTAAATGACAACCAAACCGGTGGTGTGGTAAACCTTGCCAACCGGTATAACTCTCATTGCCTGTTATAGCCAGCATGGTCAGGCATAGGGTCTGCTGCCGTGGCTGAAAAGATCTGGGAACAGGCGATCTGGGATGTTTTATAGAATTCGGGTTCCTAAACCGATTCTTTAGAATGACCTTTATAATCAACCTGCTGGTATTCGCTCAGTTCCGCATAAGCATCACCCGTCAGGACCAGCAAGCTCAGCGCATCAGCAAGTGCCGCGATCAGCTTGCTGCCAGCTTCACTGCTCCGCGTCCGGTACAACGTTTCGTTCTCATCAGGCTGTCCATCCGCTTCGCCGGCCGCTGAAACCCGGCATCGATACAAACGCATCGTCCGGGATTCTTCTCGTCCTGCATCAGGTCGATGCCCTTTTCCTGTTCGTAAGCATACAGGCGTTCCCGGAACCAGCTCAAGGTGCGGTCATTGACCGGCTTCTCAGCAATGCTGGCCGTATGAGGGTGTGTTGGTAGCGGACATCAAAGAGCATGGTCTCGAGCAGATCGTCATCAGTATGATTAAATCATTCTTTGATGATCAACATGCCCACAATCACGTTAACGGAGGGTGTTGGGCCGAAAAGCCGAGCTGTCACTGAAGTGGACGGCAAAACGATCCTCATTGATTATAGGGGAAATGTGCTTGGATGAGGCTACAGACCAGCCTTTCTTTAAGCATGCGTTCTCTGTCCAACATGCCTAAAGTGCTGTCATCGAGTGAATTATGCTGGTTTCGATTCGCTGCAAACGCCATGTAGCTTGACCGCCGTAGTCATAATATATAACTAATTTATCGTATTACAGCTGATTTATCCAGGTGTTTTCATTGCGCTATGGTTTTATACACCCGAACCAAATAGCTGTAATACGACATAGCATGTGTCAAATCAAACCACCGCGTAAAATCAGCTGCGGATAAATGGCGTGAATTTGTCAGATTCAGTTAGGTCCAACGCATCGATAATGGCTTCAAACTGGGTTACGGCAGTATCTAGGCCCTTAGGATGATGTGCGTCGCTGCCTAAATAAAACTTGCAGCCGCATTTTTTAGCAATACGATAAGGACGCAAGATTTGATCAAGGTTATCCCCATCATACTTGAAAATCGGAAAATTTAATTCAAAACCAGCCTTTCTGTCCGCTATTTTCCCAAAAAGCTCAAAAAATGTTGCGTCAGAAATAAGCTCCAGCACCTTTATATGATCTGCAGGCTGTTTATTTGCGATTAAGCTGCAAGTCAAGTGGGCAATGCCGATCTTTTCAAAAGGAAGATCCATATCCAGAAGTTTATGAAGGCGTTCCGCATAAAGATACGCACGTCTTTCCAGAGAACCATCGGCTTCATCAATGGTGAAGGATGGCATATGCAAATGGGTGGTAGGAATAATGACAAAATCGAATTGTTCGAACCGTTCTTGCGAAATGCCGATTCTCATATGTTTATCCATTTCGGCTTCACAGCCAAAATAGAATTTGACGGATTGACTTTCCGGCAGCGGCAAAGCCTTTTTCAGATGTTCGAAATTCTGTTCTTTATAGAAACCAAAATTTTCCGCTCCTGGTATTCTTTCATCCCAGAAGTGATCGGTTAAACAGATATCCAACAAGTGGTTCTGCTCTGCATAATTCAACATGTATTTTGATGTCTGTAATGGATCGTTGGAGCAAAGAGAAAGATTGGAGTGGATATGGTAATCGTGGTCAATGATATACTTCATGCCGTTTCTCCAATAACAATTTTGTTTTATTATGACAAAAACCTGTCAACAAAGCAATTCTAGCTTTTCTACAGGTTGTTTTTACATATGTTTTTGACACGCCCCATGTCAAAAGTCAGGGGATTCCCGGTTCATCGAGCGTAGCCTGCACAGAAAAAGAGTTTTCAGGTCTTACACACCCTCCCCGAACGCAGATTCCCGTGTGTCCCACGGTGCTTATTTGTCATGCGCTGCCGCAGTAATCGTGATGCCAGCAACAGGACCCATCAAGAAACTTGCTGTGCGGCTTGAAAAAGCCATCGCATAATTCCTGCTGAAATGTATCAGCTCTTCTTTGAATCAAGCGCTCTCCTTCGCGTTCGGGTCTTGTGAAGTGAGATCGAGATTATGAGTCTGCATCCTTTCTCTCCCAATATTTCTTGCACTCGTAATGATCATACAACAAATCTTCGTATTCGCGCTGTATAGGTAAAGACAGATCAAAGCTGGGGCAAGCCTTAATCTTAGCGATTATGAAAGGTACTCATCCAGAAACTTCGCGAGATGAAGCCCAAGCAAGAAGGCAGCGAAAAAGCCGAGGATTCGGTCAATGAAACTCTGGACTTATATGCGGTTCGCGGTGAACAGAGAAGAAAACTGTAGCCAGTCGATCTCATTGGGCGCGCCGTCGGGCTTTCCGTCAACCCGCAGCCGCTCTGCCGCAAGCTCCGGCAGCGCCTCGACGCGTCCGGCGAGATAATCCGCGAGCCGGTGCTCCAGCGTATCCATGCGCATCAGCAGCGCGCCATAGCGTAGGTCGTGGACCTCCCACCCGAAGGGCTTGTTGTAGACCTCCCACGACGCCCGATGTGCCTCTCTCAGCGCCTTTAACCGCGCCATCAGTTCCGGGCACAGGTCGCACAGGTCGGCGAGCGCATCCCGATCGCCTCGTTTGTACGCGTCCGTGAGCCGTACACCCAAGTCGGCCTTCAGCTCCAGCACGTCCGTCAGCCGCCGTACTACGTCGAACGCAGGCCTGTACATCCCCTTGCACAGCCCTGCTTCTTTTAAGACGCACGCCGCGAAGTCACGTCGAAGTTCCCCGTAGTACGCACGTGTGTCCAGTCTATGGAGATGCGCGTCGATCAGGCCCGTCAGCGGGTCGTTGTAGAGAACCGCGCGCGCGATGCCGTGTTCATCGCCGCCGTCGGGATGCTCGAGCCGTTCGAGTGTGAGGAAGTCGGTGTACTCCGCGCCGCCACAGATCCTGAAGCGTGCCGCGACGTCGTCCTTATCGTACCTGCTGCGGTAGTCGTACTCCGCGTACATCTGCAGCCCCGCCAGCGCGAGGATCAGGCTGCATTCGGCACCGTTGTGCCAGATTGTCGCGATGACCTCGCGCGTCCCATGCTTTCTGCACGCCTCGAGCGCCGGGAGGGAGTTGCACAGCGTCCGGTTGTACTGCACTGTAAAGCCGCCCCATGCCCAGATGCCGCCGGCGAACATCGTCTCACCCGGGAAGCGGTCGTGTTTCTCCAGGTTCACACGGTAGAAATCTTCGTCTGAGTTGTAGTAGTCCCAAAACACCTGCTGCACGCCCGCCGTCCGGTTCTCAATTCCCGGCAGTAACTCGGTGCGCGGGTCATAGTCGCGGAAGTGCTCGAGGTTACGCCCGGACAGACGAAAAAACATGTCGCTCCACATCATCGGCCGCAGCCCGTACGACTTAGCCATCTCCGCGATACGGGAAAGGTGCTCGAGGAAGACGTCCGCGCGGTCGCGGTAGCCGTGGAGGTCGAGATACCGACCTGTCCCGAGGTCGTGCGTCTCGTCGCAGCCGATGTGAATGCGACGGGAGGTAAAGCACGCCGACACCGTCCGCAACAAGTCGTCGATGAAGCGGTAGGTCTCATCCTCACCGACGAGGAGGACGTTCTGGGTATCGCGGTACGCGGCGGCGGAGCTCCAACGCAGATGCGTCGCGAGGTGGCCCAAAAGCTGGATGCACGGGATCATCTCGATACCGTACTTTCTCGCGTAGGCGTCCAGTTCCCGCAGCTCGTCCATCGTATAGCGGCCGCGCATGTAGCCGAAGTACGGACGCTCCGGGACCTCGTAGGTGTCCTCAGTGTAGAGCATGTACGTGTTCAGCCCCATCAGCGCCATCCGCCGCAGCATCCACTTCACCGTTGCGACATTCATCACTGCGTCGCGCGACATATCGACCATCGCGCCGTCGAGGGTGAACAGTGGCGTCTCGGTGATTTCGTACGCGGACTTGCCCTCGTGCAGCGCCTGAGCGAGCAGCCCGAACGCGCGGCACAGGCGGTTGACGGTGTGTCCGGTGAGCGCGGCGCATCCGTCCGTGAGCGTCACGGCCACGGTATCGGGGTCGGTCAGCGCGAGGGCGACGCGGACATCGGCGCGGGAAGGGTCTTCGGTACGCGTAAGGTTCAGTTCCGGCAGCAGCTCCGGGAGCACGGCGTCGAGAAGCGGAGTTTCAAAGTACAGCAGCATAACGGTTTCTCCTTATATTCGACAGTGTTTGGCCGTGTCATGTTCAGACCAACTGGGAGCACATCAACGGGATAGTGACCAGTCCCGCGATGTTGGAGATGATCGCCATTTTCGCGCCTGTGGAGCTGTCCGCACCGGAGCTCTCGGGGAATACGATTGTGGTCAGCAGCGCGACATTTCCGCCATGGGCGTTGAGCGAACAGGATCTTCATGAACCCATTGAGGGCGATCGGTGAGCACCGTTCGGTCAGCAGCGCTTGCTTCAGCTTGATGCTCCTCCTGACTGGTTTTCCAATAAGCTGGTTATTGCATTTACTTTGTTAAAAGTCAATAGTAATTCGTACTGTGTGATTCATTTTGGCTGGTAAACAAAGGGATACCCCACAAGAAGCCGTCTCTGCTGCCATTCCTGGATCTTGACGTAGACTTTCTGGTTGAACTTGCTGACCGTGCCGGCGTTCACCTTAGCGCCCCAAAGTACTTCAGTGATATCATCTACCCGACGCACAAAAACGCCTGCCCGATACATCTCGACCAGCGCTTCCTCTACACTGATCTCATGGTGTTAGTAAGATTCTATGATAGCTGTCGGCCGATTAGTCTATGCTGAGCTAACACGATAGCTATGTTTCTTTGATACATTTTTATCATTACCGGGTTTTCGTAAGAGATGACAACTTTATCCGAAAGCAAAGCAAAGTATGTCACAAAGAAGAAGGCCTTGTATTCAGAACTCTCCAATATCCATCATTGCGCTCTTGGGTGTTACTGGATCATGATCTGGAAGTCAGCGTACCATTAACCGCCATTATTGTATGAAAAGTCTGTTACAATGTACGTTAAAAATATATGGATGGTAAAATACCCATGGACAAGCGCAGCGGACTTGAAAACGCGCTCGCGAGGGCAGCACAGCTGGCGGAGCTTGTTTGGCAGCCGGCAGTCGGGCTTACAGTCAACAGCAGGGGCTTTTATCAAAATGCCCCTGAAACTGGAAGTGCGAAGCCTGTGCGGGGTATGCCGTACTCGTCAGTTAGAGTAGAGGATAAGTTCATCGGGATCGATATACGGCTAACCACGTTTATATCATCGCTTGAAAATGCACATGGCGTTCTCTATGCGCGCGATACATCAGACCCGGAGGACGCGGCATACCACGACAAAATCAATAACACCTACCTCTATTACGGTATTGTATGCAGCTCCTTTGCAAATTACGCATTAGCGCTCCCAATGCACCGCTCCACGCGCGAGTTTTGCAACGCACCGGAGTTTTATCCGATACCGATTCAGGACGCGGGCGGGCTTGAGCTCTGCGATGTGCCGGTCACAACGCGAAGCGAAGGCTATCCGTCGTGCGGCGGAGTGGTTACGGGCGGTCATGTCCAACTGATAACCGGTCTTGAGCGCGACGACTCCGGAAGGGTAACGGCGGTAGCGATAACCGAGGGCTATCCTCCAGTGGTCAGGCGCATGCAGTATACCGCTGGGGAGTTCAACGCGACGCTCAGAGGCAATGGCGGGAGCTATATCGTGTACCGCTACAGGCTGCTCGATTCCGTGCCGCCTCCTGAAAGCGTGGAGCCGCGGAGAATGGGTGGGCTCATGTGCGGGTACGGCTGCGACGCGAATTACCGGTTCGGTGAAGCCGTGAGCCTTTACGTGAAGGATGCGTGCGAGGTCACCGTCGAGCAGCTTTGCGGGGTTTATAAAAAAGTGACATCGTTTATCGCGGAAGCTGGAACGGTTAAAAAGTTGTTCGGGTTTGCCCCAGGTCTCTATAGGGCAAGCTCGCATAATGCTCAGGAGTATTGGCAGGTGATAAAGCCTGCTGAAATAACGGAGTATACGGTAAGGAATGGCTCTGTAGAGCTCCGGTTCAACAACGGCGTGTATTGTCAACCGAGCTATCTCTCGCTTCAGACGCCGGACTTCATCTCCTTTGAACAGCGGCTGCTAACCGACGCGGAGAAGGCTGACAGAGCTGCGGTATTCACTACCGGCTTTACAGGTGAGTGCCTCCTCAAGCTCTACAGCGAGAACGGATACGGGAGAACGGCCTCGCCGCCGCTCCTGATTCATGTGTGAATAGTATGAACTTGTAAGGCGGATGAATGATAACCGAGAAGCATTCCTGCTACAACACAGAAAACATCTGCCCGAAGCAGCTAATGCCTTTATTCGGCATAAGCGTACACGTCAAGAGCAGCACACTGTATCGTAAAAGGTGTATCTGTTAAGCTGTCGGCGATGGCATTCCGCAAGCGGCAGGTATGACATCCGATCGAGGTAGGATGCGATCCAGGATCTTGATATCATCAATAGCGGCATTCGGCATCATAATGTTGAAATTTGCCTGCCTATCTCCAGTTCCCCCCAGCCAGTCGGTGATCTCAGCCAAGCGGGTTGGGCGGATGCTGCAAACCGGATTGGCGTCGTTTATGCTGTGGTTCATTTGTAGCATTAAAGACCATATATTTGCACCAGAATCTGTTCTTTGATTCAGGCACTGCGAGTATCTGATTTTGCCTCCCGGCTGTCGATTGATGTCCGATAGACCAGGAATCGGCAGACTAAAAACTCGGTAACGAAGTTGATCAGCATCGTGCCACCCAGGACCAGGTAATCGTTCCAGCCGATATCGGTTAACCAGTCGCCCCACCAGGTCGACAGTGGTGTGAAAATCAGGTAGTAGCCCAGGACCTTGAGCATTGCCTTAGGGTAGTTGGTAACCGAGCGGAAGGTGAATCGGCGGTTGACCGTGAAGTTATAGACGACCGACAGGATCAGTGCGATCAGATAAGCTGGCCAGTAAGAAAAACGGGCAACTTCGTTGAGCAAGGTGAAGCTGGCAATTTGGATGATGCCGGCTGAGGCCGAGAATAGGGTGAACTTGATGAAGCGCCAGAAATCCTTGCCGCCGTTGCGCTCTGCTGAATCTTGTCCGTCGTCCATGGCTCTTACCCCCGCATTGATGAAGCTGTGTTCTACGTGATCTATCATGATTTATTTTGCCACAGAAATATCGCTATATTTCCTGAGCTGTCATTTTTTATTACCTTCAATCATAACCGATAGGTTACAAAGCTGCCTAGAATTTTTCCATCACGATCCTTAACAGGAGAAATGCCAAAACCATTCTTTTTCCAAAGAGCATGAGATGCTTTGTTGTTTATATCACAATATGCACGAACTTGCATGGAACCAGATTCAGCAGCATATCTCAGATTCCACATCTATAAAATTCATCGTCAACCGTAAGCCGTTTCACAGTATGAGCTGAACCCGCAAATGCTCAGCCAATGGAAGCGCGAATTTTTGGAGCACGCAGCAGACGTCTTCGATCGCAAGAAGAGTCAGGAGGCCAAGTTGAAAAAGGAGTTGGCCGAAAAGGAAGAGTGCTACCAGAATATCGTCGGGCAAATGAGCTACGAAATCTCCTGGCTCAAAAAAAATCTGGCATCCAATAACAGCAAGAGCGAGCGGGTAGCCATGTACGAACCCCAAAACGAACGCTTGTCTGCCAGCAGGCAAGCCGAACTGCTCGGGATACCGCGTACCAGCCTGTATGAGAAGCAGGACCGGCAGGAATCCTATCCCGATGTCGAATCCGATTTCCGCGTCAGGTTCTTCCAGGACTTACCCGCTTATGTGGAGTTCATGACAGCTCTTGATACTGAAGAGACGGATATTATGCTGCCAGACTAGCCCGATTATGGATGGGGGATCGGGCGTCCGGTCCTCCATCTTGCCCTGATTAAATTTGTGTGATACATTGCATTCAGCTGTCAAGTTCATGATGCCATTATCCCTGCACTCTCATTGCCGGGAATCCTGCACTTTGATTGCCGAAATCTCTGCAGTTTGACTGCCAAAATTTTTGTATTTTTGGGATCTTCCTAATATGTGATGAAACGGTCTTTGCCAAACAGATCACTGATGAAATGTTTTGTCATATTTGAAAAGCACCTTTAATATATTTACACTAGATGTCTGATTATTGGTTTGAGAGCAGCATTTTTGCTCGAATAAGCGGGTAATCGGCACGGCCATACATTGTTCTTTTTACGGCTTTCATCTTGTTGACAAAGCCTTCCCGCATTCCGCTTGAGTATTCATACTGCAAAGCGTTTGCTATGGATGCCCAATCGTTTTTCAATCCTCGCGCAAATTGGTTGATCGGATCAAAGTCACTTTGTGTATGAGACTCGACCAAGGATAATAGGCCGGCGATGTTTTTTCGGTGAAAACCTGGCGAAATATTTGGATAGCTTCTTTCAAATCATTGAATTTAGGCCAGTTGTTTTGGATATAAATCAGATCATGTTCTGATATCGGCCCGGCAGACCACATATGATTGGCCAGATCGTATCTGTTGATGCTAAATGGTGCTATAATGGAAATGATCGGACAGTTGCATTGTTTCGCTTCTGAAAGATAAAAACCAACGCGATTGATATGATCAGCAGTCGATTTCATTGGATGCAGCCTGCCAACTCTCTCAGAAGCAGGCGCGGCGCAGTCAGCCATGATGAAGGGGTGTGTCTCGAATGAAATTTTGGCGTTTGCTACTGTCATTGTTCCTGGTCCTGGGTGTCCTGCTGATTCCGGTCTCGGCGTTTGCCACGAGTCCGGGTCAGTCCGGCAAGGCCTCAGTTCCGGCCCGGGATGAGTCCACTGCGGCTGACCGGATCCTGGTCAAGTTTAAGCCTGGTGTCTCTGAAGCGGTCCGGCAGAATATCCACCGGGCGCAAGGCGCCGCAGTCATCGACGAATTGAAGGGCATCGGAGTACAGATCCTGAAAGTCCCCAACGGCAAGGTCATGGAGAAGGTTCTGGCCTATCGGGCGCATGGGGCGGTCGAGTATGCCGAGCCGGACTACATCGCAACGGCGTTTGAGGTGCCGAACGATCCGTCTTTCGACCAGCAGTGGGGCATGACGCAAATTGACGCGCCGGAAGCCTGGAGTGTGACCACAGGCAGTTCGAGTGTCAAGATCGCCATCCTCGACACCGGTATCGACATCCATCACCCGGATCTGGACGGCAAGATCGCTTCGAGTGACATGCACAATTATACCGACAGCCCCACCACGGATGACCTTTACGGACATGGAACGCATGTCGCCGGAATCGCCGCGGCTGAAACGAACAACAGCGTCGGTGTGGCTGGTGTCGGATATAGTTGTTCGCTGGCCAGCTATAAGGTCCTGAACGACACCGGCAGTGGCGCTTACAGCTGGATCGCAGCCGGCATTGAGGCTGCGGCAAACGACGGCGTCGCTGTAATCAACATGAGCCTGGGTTCCAAATTTGCCTCCAGCACACTCGAATTAGCGGTCAACTACGCCTGGAGCAAAGGTGTGGTCATCGTGGCGTCAGCAGGCAACGCTGGCAACAGCCGGCCAAATTACCCAGCTTACTACGCGAATTGCATCGCCGTGGCCGCAACGGACTCGTCGGACGCCAAGGCAAGCTTCTCGAACTACGGCAGTTGGGTGGACGTGGCCGCACCAGGCGTTGACATCTATTCGACCATGCCGAGCGAGGGAAGTGAAATCGGCCTGACGAATTACGGTTCGCTGAGCGGCACCTCGATGTCGGCTCCGCATGTGACCGGGCTGGCCGCGCTCGTCAAGGCGAAAAGGGGCGGCAACAACACCGAAATCCGCGGCTGGATCGAAGATTCGGCTGAGCCGGTTGGCAGTATCTGGACAACTTACGGCATCAAGCGGATCAATGCCCTGGCCGCGGTCAGCGGGACAGCTGTGAACCAGGCGCCGGTCGTGACGATCACATCGCCGGCCGATGGTGCCAGCTTCCCGGTGGGTACCGGCATCACCTTCACCGGCAGTGCTATAGATGCCGAAGATGGCGAGCTGACTGGTAGCCTGACCTGGACGTCGAGCCTCGATGGCCCCATCGGCACGGGCGGCAGTATCAGCACAGACACACTCCGCAATGGGGCGCATACGATCACGGCGTCGGTTACGGATTCGGAAGGCATGCCAGGCACCGCCCGCATCACGATCACGATCACGGTCAGTGCCAGCACGGTCAGCGTTGAGAAAATTGAGCGCATTCGAGCCTACTTTGTCAATCCAGCCACCTGGAAGGTAGAGCTGAAGGTTACCCTGGGCCAACCACTGGAAGGCGCTGTCGTCAGTGGCATCTGGAGCAACGGAACCGTCTCCACGGGCACGGCGGGTGTTGGCGGTGTATGCACGATTACGTCGGGCAACTTGAGCAAGAAGCTTGCCTCCGTAACGTTTAGAGTGACCAACGTCAGCTTCCCTGGATATGCATTTGTTGATTCAAGCGCCAATACGATAACCGTAGACAAGCCATAGTAGCGCATCCCCGGCTGCGGCGCCTGCGGCTGGTCGCAGCCAAATGGCAAAGCTGCGTCCGGTGTAGTTCGCACCGGAACGATACTTGGATCTCCAGGCCGGCAAGGGTTCCCGAACCGGCCTTTTCATGCCAGCCCTTGGTACCGGGGCGTGCATTCCCCAGCATCATCAGGATAGAGGGCTCCTTCGGACCGCCGTTATGGGCGACCAGTTCCTTGGCTGCATGAGCCGGGGCAATCCGTTTCCAACGGCCGATGTGTGTCCGAAATCGGTTTTTCCGGTAGCATGTCGGCCATATGCTGCGCGATGGTCACATGGTTTACCAGTATGCCCTGGAACGGGCGAGTGGCCGTGCCACCGGCTGCTTTTGAGATATAAGCGTAAAAAGCGGCACACCTGTAGAGCAAAAAACAAATCGGCGATGGCATTCTGCAAGAGTCTGGTATGTCATCGGAGCAGGGCAGGAAGCAATCCAGGACCGGTAGGTTAGGTGGGAGGCACTCCTCTGCTTCTGCTAAAAAGTCTGATGCCACTTACTCAAAAAGATAACATCGTATCGTTTGGCCTACAACTGCCTGTGCAGGTATGCTCCAGACCTGGATTTTGCGAATCGGTACAGCCAAATAACGCATGTTGAAAAGTCAATTCATGTCATTAATTCGTTGAATGGACCATGAGATGAATTTGTCTAACCCCGCAAAATGATAAATGCAGCGATGACTAACGACGGCATGACTGCAGTAAAACATCTGATCACTCAGGGGCCTTTCTTTGCTGCCAGAATATGATTATATACGGGCATCGAATTGTGTAATCGATGTCAGAAAAAATGTAGGAGGAATATCATGTGTCAGATGAATGATTATCTCGTATGGCACTCAACTGGTCTTTGCAGGATAGTCGATATCAGTCGGGATAATTTTGGTGGAATGTCTAACCGCGAATACTACGTGCTTGAGACTGTTTATGGCCATAGCATGGAAATCTATATTCCAACTGACATGCTTAGCGCTGCCATTAGACCCATCCTTTCAAGAGATGAGATGTTCGAGCTAATCGAATTTCTACCGGTTATCGGCAGTGAATGGATCCGTGATGACGGCTTTCGAAAAGCGATGATCAGAGAAATTTTGCTGAGCTGCTCTATCCCCAATATGCTGAACCGATCATGTGGGCTGGTCTCATCACGGAAACAGTCATCATAATTGCTGGATTGATTTATCTCAACACCGGCAATCGAGTTAAGAAATAATCATAAAGACCGACATGAACGTATGAAGTCCTTCTTCTGGGGCTTTTTTCATGACCAAAACAGGAGCACCGCATGCAGCCATCAACCGCATCGGTTGAGTCAAGGATTTTTCGCCCATTTCCTGCCCGCCAGGCCGGCTGGAGGCCGCCGGTCAGGTTGGGGTCCTTCTTCCCGATTCGGCGCCGTTCGCTCTTATGATGATTGCGCCAGCAGCTTAACCGTCCAGCCCATCGCTTCACCAAAGAGCCGGATCAGGTTCACATCTGCATCGTAGACGACAACTGAATGATGTGTTCCGCCAAGCTGGCTATAGGCAGCCAGGTAATCTTCCAGCGGAAGCCGAGGTCTGAACCAGCCGCGGATGCTGCATTGCAGATCATGATCATTTTCAGCCTCCAGCATAGTCCCTGGCGAGATGATGAGATGAAAACGGCCGTTCCCAATCGGAGCCAGATTAACGAGGGTTACGTCGCCCGGCTTAAAAGCACCAAAGGCTGCGACAGTAGGCCCCACATCGGTGTAGTTGAATTTCATTTCCGACAGCACGGGCCGTTCGGCCATGAGATCGATGTTCGCTTCGCCCATGTGGCTCAGGAACAGGCTGTTGTTGCGCCAATCCGGGCAGAACATTTCGACGAAAGAAACATCTGGTGTTACCGTTGCCAGGATGCTCATTAAAGAGGCCGTCAGCACATCGCCCTCACCAGCATAGCCAATCCCGCGCGCCATGGACTTGCTGATCTCCAGAAAGGGCATGGCCGTAAAATGCGATTGTTTATCAACATCCAGAAAATTAATGGTAAACCCCGCGAGTTGCTCATCTGCCAGCCACCGGCGCAGGGCCAGACCTGCGATAGCTGCCTGACGCAGGACAAGGTCACTGCACGATTGCTGGCTGAAGGCATGGTTGTTTCTTGTGATTTCAGCTTGGATATCGGTTTCCGTCAGCTGCTCGATGATTGATCCAATCTGTGAAAATTGGCCTTGTACGATGGTAAAACCCAATTGATCCCGGATGGTCGACTCAGAAACCGCAAAATCGCCCATGCCCGGGAATGACTGGCCCAGCTGACCTATTCTTAACTGTTGATAGGTTCGGCGCATGGCCAGAGCCAAAACTTGTCTTTTTATGCGATCAAGCACAGCGCCCTGCCAGTGCCCGGCTTCAATGGCAAAAGGCTTCCCTCGCTGGATCAGCAGGTTGCAGAAATCCTGGACGCCATGGATCCCATGGTTGTAGAGGATCTCCTCTGCTTTCTGCTCCGGTCCAAACGCAGCCGTTGGCGTCGTATCCAGCACAACAACAGGCAGATGCGTACCGGCCAGCACATCGGCTGACTCCAGGGATGGCGAATAGGCCAGATGAAGGGTGACGATGGCATCGACCTCCTGTTCTTCAAACAGACGGACTGCTGCCTGGAATTCGCTGCGAACGCGACACAGTTTGGCTGGAAAAACCTCAATCCCTTTGGCTGTCAAGGCGTCTGTGACCGTCTGGACAAAGGGTTCCAGGCGTGTTCGCAATTCAGGCATGGCTTTATCATAAAGCAAGATATAAAAGGGAAGTAGTCCGATTCTCGGCGTCAGCATGACCCAACTCCTCCAGGCCTTGTATGGCCGGTTGTATATGCTCGTTGTTTCTCAGATCATATCTCCATCAAGGCAGCAGCTGAAAGATTTTGCACACTTCTCACTTCCCGCTGGAAGCGAAAAAGACATCCGTACTGCCATCAGAGCGATGACAATTTGGCCAGTTGCTCCAGCAAGTGCAAATTCTGATCAACCGCATGGTCATCGGCCTGTTCGACCAGCTCATAGCAATCAAAACACCGTGAAATGGCAATTTCATAACCACCTCGGGCATATTGGTCGCGCGTGGGAAAATATCCGTAAGATCCGTTGGCATTGCTCAGACAAAGGGTATGCTGATAGGGACTGAGCTGACGGATCCGCAACGAGATCTCCGCAAACATCTCAAAGGGAAAGGGCACGAAGGCGACCGGGCCGACCGCCACAAGGGTCTGTCGGATGACGCGGTGCGTTTTGGGCAGTTCAGCTTTATCATGCTCGAGCAGAACGTTTTCCCACTTGTCATATTCTCTTAAACGCATGCCTGTCAGCTCGGTCGGGTCACCCAGCTCGCGGATCGCCTTTAACGCTGTAACCCGGTCCGCCAGAGGCTTCAGGGGCAAACGCAGATCTCCACGGATGGTGCTCAGCCTCACATCGCGGTAATCCTTGATGCGCTGCCAGGCCCGCACGGCGTCGAATCCGGCGCGCGCGCCCAACGCCAATGCTGATTGTAAATCGCCTGTGGCGCGTCCGTTCGGCAGACGGGGACCAACATCGCCGATCGCCCCATTGAAAAAGACACTTGCGCTGCTGGAATGCCTTTCCAGGCAATCAACCATGGGACCTGACCAGTCGCGCGTTATTTCAGGATTATTGCCGGCTGCTGTGCCATGACAGCCGTAATGGACCAGGTTTACGATGGGCTCACCATCTCTCGCCTTGAAGCTAACGACTGTCATCAGCGGATCATAAGGGCCCCAGGGGTTCTGCCCCAGCGCGACAGTCCCGTCCCTTTCGATCTGGCGCCGGTTGATGCCCGTCTGGCTGCTGCATGTACCGATCCCGGCAAGGGCAGGCTTCAGGTTGCGGCAGGCGGTCCGGGCCGCTTCCAGCACAGCAGGTTCCAGCTGCTTGAAATTGTAATGCTCATTGGTGGTCCCCCAGCCGGCACCGGCACTTGCCGCCGGCCCGGAATAGGTGTGGGTTGTACAGAAAATAATGTTTTCAGCAGGCATGCCGGTCTGGTCAGAAACCAGGTGGCGCAGACGGTCCGCGCTGTTCTGGTGATAGGTACAGATATCCGTGCTGATTAGCATCGCCTGTTCTGATCCATCCGAAAACGCGATGCTTGTCACACGCAAGTCGTCATGGACCGATTCTGCCGGGCGACCCGGCGCATAGCCATATAGTATCGTCCCGACAGGCGGTGTTATCGTCGCCCGGCCCGCGCCGGCATGCAATCCCTTATCCATGCTCCAACCTTAAAAAATCATTTGCTCAAATCCCCAAATAAGTCTTTTTCATGTAGGCCATAGACCTGGCCGCGCTTTCTTTGTGGCTGAACCGGCTCCGATCAAGTTCAACCGTGAAATAACCGTCATAGCCTGCATCATCCAGGATACGGAAGATACTCGGAAAATCAATGACGCCTTCACCGAGTTCACGAAAGTTTGTGTACACTTCCACGCCAGCCTGCATGCCGGCCGCTTCTACGCCATCGCTGGTGATATCTTTCAGATGGGTGAACTGAACGCGGTCGGCGTATTTTCTGATCACGGCTACCGGATCGCAGCCGCCGGCCTTCATGTGCGCGGTATCCGGCCCGAAAGCAACCAGATTCGGATCGGTGTTCTGCATGATGAAATCAATTTCACGTTCATACATGACGGTGGTGTTGTAATGCGGATGCAGACAAGGCATGATGCCATACGGTTTCGCCATCTCGCCAATGGCGGTGATAGCTTTGAGGTCATAGTCCAGTTCTTCCTGGTTGGCTGGCCGGCCTTTGACCCCCGTCGCCTGAACATTCATGCGCGTAATGTCACACGCTGCCATAAACGGCAGTTTTCGCCTGACATCCTCCACATCGTTTTCCCACTGGCCATTCAAATGGAAGTAAAAGCCATTGGGTTTCACCTTGTACTCCCGGCAAATCGCCAGAAACGGCTCCGGTTTTCCATCAAAAACATCAATGGCTGCCTTGACACTCTCAAAAGTATCGTAACCAACATCTGTTATATCTTGCAGCGCTTGAATGAACTGCTCTTTGGTTTCCGTTCCCCATTGCCACACGGTGTACGCCAGTTTCGCTTTTCCCATGATGTGCCTTCCTTTCATCTTCTGTTTCCAGGTTATGCCGTTATCCTTTCAGGAGGTGCTGCAGAACAACCATCTCAAGGCCTTCATAGTCACGTGCTTCGATGTATTTTTTTTGAATGTCCCTGTCAAAACGATCCACTTTCTCTTCAAGCAGCCGAACGACATTCAGGCTGTTTTCCAGATGACGATAGCTGATCTCAACCGGCTGTGTGCGCATGGCCTTAACATCCAGTCCGATGTATTCGCCTCCGGAGCCATAGCCATGGTCTTTGAGAACCCTGATCTGGTTAAACGCCTGACGCAGGTTCTCGGCACCAAAGGTTTTGTCCTGGTCATACTTCATCCCGTTCTGGTCATTCAGATGCACGCCCCACAGCTTGCCCATGGCTAAGGCGAAAGCCATCTCGTTGGCTGGATCCAGTCCGGCCAAGACGGCATGGGCAGATTCCAGCAGGCCGCCAACCCTGGACGGGTCATCTGTCAAAGCTGAAACAGCCATGACATGGCCCATGGTACCGCAAAAGCTGCGGTCAATCGGCTCGTTGGGCTTGGGTTCAATCAGAATTTTGATTTTTGGATCATATGCAAGCATCTTGTTGATCGCATCAATAAGCCGTCCGATACTGACAACCGTGTCTTTGCTTTCCGCGCAAAGCGTTCCTTCCCGGGCCAGCCAGAGAACGATCTTGTCGCAGCCAAGTTCATGTGCTATGTCGATGGAACGATAACTTCGCCACATCGCATAAGATCGGTCTTCCGGACTGTTGCTTGTGTAGCCACCGTCTGCGGTACGCTTGTCCATCCAGAGGCGGGGCGCGACAAACTCCGCGGCAAGGCCATTGTCATCAAGCATTTTCCTCACGTCGCGGGCACGCGCGATGATCGCCTGTTCACTCAGCCCGTTGATCTCCGGCACAGCATCATCGTCATGGAATTGAACAGCGTCAAAACCGATTTTCCGGAATGCTGCGAGCTTATCCGCGAAGGCGATGGATGGCCGGATATCCGGGCCAAACGCATCGGCTCCTTCGTGCACGTTCCAGGGGCCTACAGAGAATCTAAAGCCGCTCATACGGTCCTCCCTTTCAGATATCCACCCATTGCCGGGTCTTGCTGCTTTGAACAATGGCTTCTGTGAGCTGTATGATATAATCCGCATCAGCGAACGTCGCGAAGTCCGGCCGATCGGTTTGCAGCTTTTTCCCTGCCGCAAGATACCGGTAAAAACTGGCGATGTTGTTTTTAAACGCGTCGTTCCAGCCTTCGGGATGTCCTTTAGCCAAGTATGAAAGTGCCCGGGCTTCCGGTGACAGGTTTTGCGGATCCCGCATCACCAGATGATTGTCCTGATCCCTAAATCCCATCCACAGCTGATCTGCCGTCTCCTGATTCCATTTCAGCGTTGCGCGACTGCCATTGATTTCGATGTCGATATAGCAGCCATGACCGGCGCTGACCTCTGATGCGCAAAAGACGCCATGGGCCCCGTTGTCCATCTTGAACAGGACCGCGCCATAGTCCTCCGTGGCAATCTGACGTTCTTCCCAGGCATCACTGTGCGCGACAGAAAAAGTCTCCACCTGGCCGGCCGGTTTTTTGCGGACAGGGATCACCGTCAGCAGATCCGCACAGACTGCGGTGATTCTGGCTCCGGTCAAATGCTGCACAGCGTCCATCCAGTGTGAACCGATATCCGCGATGCAGCGTGATACACCCGCTATTTCCGGCTCCAGCCGCCAGTTATAGTCTGTGTCGAACAAAAGCCAGTCTTGCAGATAACTGCCGTGCACCAGGTTCACCTTGCCAATGCTGCCGGCCGCGATCCGCTGCCGCATGTCCTGAACCAGCGGGTTCATCCGATAGTTGAAATTGACAGCCGCAACCGTTTGGGGCCAGGCTTGCAGAAGCGCGACAAGCGCACTGGACTCATGGCTGTCACGGGCGAGCGGCTTTTCCGAAAAGACATGCTTGCCGGCTTGGATGATCTTCTTGTTGATGTCAAAATGCAGGTTGTTCGGTGTGCAGTTGTGGATGACCTGGATGTCCGGATCTGCAAGCATCTCATCCAGTGAATTGTAGCAACGTGGTATGAAATATTCTTTGGCCTTTTTCTGTGCCAGAGCCTGGTTTGCATCCGCAACGGCCAGCAATTCCAAAAAACCGATTCTGCGTACAGCCTCAATGTGGCTGACACCAATGTAGCCTGTCCCGATGATACCGACTTTTATTTTTTGCATCCTCTTACCTCTGCCCTGGTGTTGTCCATGAATATCTGGACTTCCCCAAACGGTTGAAATGCAAGAAAAAAACGGTTTGACACTCTGTGTTATCTGCCACGGAAATGATCGTCTAATTAAATTATATTGCAGGCCTTGGCTTAATCAAGCTAAATCTGCCTGTTTGTTACACGAAATGGAAAAATAAAAGGCAGACACGTCATCGCCCAGATGGAGATCACGCAAAATGATGTGATTTTCAGGAAGGCCGTCATCCGCTTCAATCATCCCCATTTCTCCCGGCTTAGCGGGATTATGCCATGAATGCCTGGTAGCGGCACCCCACTTTTGATTGCCGTTGCCACGAATGTCGCTAGATAAAGCTCTTTTATGAAGACAACACTACACTGTTGATGTCATGCTTCTGTCACCTGCACGCCGGCAATCGTCTGGCCAGTCATCAGGCACCTGCCATACGTGTACGATCCTCGCCAAAATAGTATGGTTTTGACTGCATTTTTGTATTAACGACGCTTGATCAGCGCTGCACTTCTGTTCAGATTCATGACACCTACCTGACTGATTTATCGGCCTTTTCCATCTGCGCTCAGTACCATGGCTTTTGACCACAGCACCCAGCGGTGGTTTGAACCCTGTACCTGAATACCGATTCCAAGTGCCCGCTCTCATCATATAAATAGCATGATTCAGTTATGGTATATTTTGCTCAAGTAAAAAATCTATAAGATTCATATGAATGATGCCATTACGAGTCAAGGTCATCCGATCCATGGTAATTACATACTTGGGGTAGTGATCATGGATCGCATCATAAGCACCAAACTCGCGTTCAATGACCCTTTCGTCGCTGAGCAGGTAGGCTGCCTGAACATAAAATTTCTCTTTGTTGCGTTCTGCAATGAAATCAATTTCTCCTTTGTGTGTCTTGCCGATATATACCTTATAGCCTCTGGCTATCAATTCGTTGTAGCAAATCGTTTCCACAAGATAACGATACTCGTCCTTGACCCGATTCTTTTTCAGATGAAAGAAGCCTAAATCGCTTACATAAACCTTCTCTTCAAAGGCCAAAGCCTTTTTGCCGCGGATATCGTATCTTGGCACTTTATCGCAAATACAAGCCTCTTCGATATACCTAAGGTAGTCATAAACAGTTGGCGCCGATACAGATTGAATTTTATCTGTCAGTGTAGCTGCAATTGAATTGCCTGATACCGTTGTTGACGAATTGGCGATAACATAATACAAGACTTTTTCTAACATTGTCGGAGACGCAACTTTATTTCTCATGATGATATCTTTCAAGACGACAGAGTCATATATATTCGATAAGATAATCTCCTTGCTGCTCTCATCGGGTTCTTTGCAGACTAAAGGAAATCCTCCCCATTTCATATATTCATCCAGCAGCAGTTTCTGGCTCTTACTGCTTTGCATTTCAGACTGCAGACTGCAATATTCACTGAAAGTAAATGGCATGATCCGAAACGCAAGCGTTCGACCACCCAGATGCGTTGCCAATTCGCCCGATAACAGTTTTGAGTTCGAGCCTGTGATAAAAATACTGACATCGTGTGTGGCTCGAAAAGAATTGACGACAAGTTCAAACTGGTTGACATTCTGGATCTCGTCAAACAGCAGATAATGCTTCGCGTTGTCCACGATTTTCCTTTTGACAAATTCATACAGCAAATCAGCATCACAAAGTTTTCGGTATTGATAGTCTTCAAAATTGATGTAAATGATCCGGTTATCTGGAACGTCGTTCTCGCGTAATTCCTGGATTATTTGTTGTATAATCGTTGATTTTCCACATCGTCTGATGCCAGTCAACACTTTGATCATTTCTGATTGGTAAAACGGCCTGATGCGTTTCAAATATAGTTCTCTCTTGACCATCTCATATCAATCTCCATTCTTTCATCTACCGATCAAGCATAGCAAAAATGCAACCGAAAGTCAATTTAGTGTTAATCTAATTTAATTCTTAACAAATTATTTGAATTTGCATTAACCGTATTTTATATCATCCGGCTAACAGATCTCGTCGTTAATCCTGTATCATTCAAATTATATGAGACAATAGGAAATGTTGATTGGAGTTGCCGAGATGATGACCAATTTCATTTTTTTGATGACCGAGGACTGTTGACCCATTGATAGAGCCTCAAGCATATTTTGCTGGGCTGCATTAATTAAACATGATTCGACTGCCAACATCATGAAATACAAGCGAAATCTTCGTTTCTTATTTCATTATATATAACCTAAAATCCCACTGAGAATTTATAACAACACACGATCTTGTAGCGAAATCGCGTCAACGCCTTGATCTGGCGCTATTTATAGCATTTGGAACTAGCATAATCACTTGACATGAACCTCAAAC
>Ga0172382_10003768_pt1 | contig 23788 bp, 23 predicted proteins | sample Leawel138RmetaG_FD_122245 | JGI IMG/M metagenome (GOLD analysis project Ga0172382, IMG submission 122245) | Leachate microbial communities from a municipal landfill in Southern Ontario, Canada - Leachate well 138R metaG | ecosystem: Engineered > Solid waste > Landfill > Unclassified | place... | reverse complement strand
TCCTTCTTATATCTCTTTCTTCTTCAAGTGACAATGAAGGATTTCCTAATGGGTGAGGTATTGCTATTGTCGGAACAATTCTGTTTGCTCCAACAGTTAATGAAATTGGAACTATAGTACACATATGTACTACAGGAATCCCTGCTCTTTCAATTTCTTTTACCATCGTTGCACCGCAACGCGTACAGGTACCTCACGTAGATGTGAGTATAACTGCATCCACTCCGTCAGCTACCAGTTCTTTTGCATATTTCTCAGCAAAACCTTTTGCACTCTTTACGGCAGTACCGTTCCCAACAGTAGTATAGAAATATCTATGAAGACTTCCTATTTTACCTTCCTTTTCAAATTCTCTCATAATATCAACAGGCAATACTCTGTCCGGGTCTAAGTTTGCATAAACAGGGTCATATCCTCCGTGAGCTGTTTCATATGTTTCTTCAGTTAAATCAATAACTCCGTCGATGTCATATTTACCGTATTTGGAAGCACTGGAAGATTCAATATGGTCAGGATTTCCTTTCGGAACAATTCCTCCTGAAGTAACTAATGCTATTTTAGCTTTTGTTATATCTTTAATTGCCGGATTTGGTTCTACTCTGTCAAAATCAGGCATTGGAAATTCCGTTTGGAACTCTTTATCGTTTAATTTTGCCAACAGCATTTTAACTGCTCTTTTTGAGCCTCTTTCTTTTTCAAAGAAATTAACTCTTATTCCGTTTGGTAAATAGCCTTCTTCTGAAGATGCACCGATTTTTTCTCCCTTTCCAAGTTTTAGTGCAAGGGGAGCCATTTTCTTAACAGCATCTCTCATACCTGCAGCAGAATTTTTTGTAGATACTATATATATGTTATTTTTAAACATATCTGCTCCGGGATTTTCTACATACATTCCTGTTAAAACCGGAATATTTAATTCATCTTTAACTGCCTTTGCAATTGTACCGCAAGCAACTCCGTATCTTCCTGCATTAAAAGCCGGCCCTGCAATAAATAAATCCGGATTGTATTTCTTAACCATTTCAATTATACTTGTTTTGGCTTCATCAATATTCTCATTGAAATATGAGTCTCCGCATACGATTGTAGCAACAATTTCTGCTTCATCTTTAAATGCTTGTTTGAATGCAAGACCCGGTCCTACTATGCCTTCTCTTACTTCAGCAGGAATGTGAGCCATTTCTTCCCCGCCTATATTGGCAAAGAATTGATTAATATAATGAACAATCTTTAGCATTATTTTCTCCTCCCTTCCTATCTTGCACTAAGTTTATTGAAGCCCATTTCATTGGTAGCACCTGTAATAACCTGAAGCTCTGCTGTTATACTTCCATCTTTATGCAAGCTTCCGTCAAATCCTCCGGCAATTACATCTGTAACCTCAACATGACCGATTATTTTATCCATAGGAGGCAGCTCAATTACTTCATTTGCATTTCCTGCGGAAACTACTGCATTAGCACTTACATCTGCATCTGCCAATGACTGAGAAGTACCATCTCTGCCTGCATATTCATCTGTAACAAGAACTGTTTTAATGCCTTTAGCTTCAATTTTCTTACAATTCATAATCAAGTCTGTATCAGGATTTCCAAATCCTTCTTCTGATACAATAACACCGTCAACACCAAGAAACCCTGCAAGTTTTGCACTCCAGTTAGATGATCTCTCCTTATCCGCAAGATAAACATTTTCGTTTGTGATAATTACTCCCACAAAATTCAATGTCTTGCCGTGTTCTGCAAATAAATCATGTATGATTGGATTGTTCAAATGATGATATGTAGTATTCTTATCACATGCGGAAACGCAGTTACCGCTTACTATGGCACCATCCATAACTTCGGTAGGATAAATCATGGTTGTTAATGACTGTTTTGCATCAACTCCATACACATAAGTATCATGCATAAGACCTTGGCTCTGAAGCATGAATACATAAGCTACTCTTGGAAGGTCAGGATACATTTTTATCCCTTCAACCAAATTAGGTGTTTCAAATACTTCAACTTCATCAGGGGTTAGATTCTTTGCAAGTGCCCCAAGATATAATGCTACCTTATATCCTGCAAATCTTAGCGCTTTTTCATGCTCGTGCTGCTTTAAGCTGTCAATAGGCTCGCAAATTAAAACTAAGTTGTTAAGAGTGGAAAAAGGTGTATATTCAGCTCCCGTTCCGGTCATATCAATAATACCTTCTTGGAAACCAACTATTTTACCTGTAGTTACAACAGCTGCGCCCTTCAACACATTTGTTTTGCCTGAACCTACCGTTTCTACTTTGTTAATCATTCCCGGGAATATGCCGCCTGGGCCTTCAACCTTAACCCTTGGCTCGATAACATCTTTAACAGGCATTATACGTACACTTTCTCCCGGCTTAGCCAGTTCTACATCTGCTGCTTTGAAATTTTGATCTTCTAGAATTAATGCTTTTACTTCTTCTTTGTTAACATACAACGTACCATTTTCTACCTTGGATACATCAGAAAACTGAATATCCTTAATTAGAATATAGCCTAATTCTAATTTCAAAATCTTCACCTCCATTAAGTTTTTTATAGAGTTATATATTCAACGCGCTTTGCAGCACTGTTAAATCAATCAATTTTAAATCTTCAATTACTTTATCGCTTATGGATAATAATTTATCTTTATTGAACTTATCATATGTAATTATTGCATTTTCAATCATATAAATTGAATCAATGCTTGTATTATTTTTCTTGTCTGTAATCATTACGGATTTAAAAGGGGTCTCGCTTGGTTTAACACTGCTTCCTAATGGATGTGTCAGAAGTTCATGTCCAATATGTAGCTTGTCTCTGACTGCAATCAAAACATCTTTAAATGTACCGTCAATATAAACAATATTGTAGATGTCTTTATATTTATTCAATACCCAATCATTATTAGTAATAATCATCTTTTTCCCCTTGCCTAAAAATAATAAAGGCAGAAAACAAAATTAAAAAACATTATGCCTTCTGCCCTGTTATGTAACCTGAGAGTTTCATCCTTACGGAGTTGCCCCATCGGTGCTTGCGCTTTCCAGAGGTTTGTCAATCCACGGTCCTTTTGCCTGAGATAGTCATTACAATATGGCTAATATAAATAACTTATTTCCTTCGGCGCTGTTAATAAGATAACAGTCTCTCCCACGAATGTCATTCAAATATTCACTTTACATTAGTATATATAATTTTTATTAATAAATCAACTATTTTTTACTAATCTTGTTGAATTTTTAATATACCATTAATAATATGTTTTTATATGCCTTAGATATCTTAGGACACCCCGCAGTTTCGTTCACCAATTTATCAGCTCCCCGTTGGTCGGAAAAATGGGGTTAGGGCATCTCGCAGTCTCGTTCACTAATTTATTAGCTCCCGTTGGTCGCATAAATTGGGAACTTGTTGCGAATGACCTACCAGCCATTTTTCTCTCCCTCTGGTCGGAAAAATGGGGTTAGGGCATCTTTAAACTACTTCAAGTATATATTCAGCTATATTTAATGAATGATCTCCAATCCTTTCTAAATTGCTTATCATATCCAAAAATACTATTCCTGCATTGGGGCTGCAAATATAATTATTAAGTCTGTCTATGTGATTCTTTCTTAGAGTTTTATACATTTTGTCAATATCCTCTTCATATTTGACAACAATATTACATACATCTGATTCTGGACTGGCCAATGCATTTAAAGATATCTTATATGCTTCCATAGTCATTTTAAACATATTATCTATTTCAATAGTAGCTTCTTCCGAAAAATCTGATTTGTTTTCAATTTTATCTAAAACCAATTCTCCAATATTGTCAATATGATCTCCTACTCTCTCAATATCACTGGTTGTATTCATCAAAACAAACAATTTATCCTTTTCAGTACTTGTTAATGAAACCTTATCCAATTTAACAAGATATTCTAAAATTTCCTTATTTAATTTGTTGATTTTCTTCTCTTCTTCAAAAACCTTATATACTAATTCTTCATTACCTTCAAATAATGCATTTTTTGCAGTTTCAAATTGTCCCATTACTAGATTTCCTAAATGCAGCACTTCCTTTGACGTTTGAGTCAAGGCAATGGAATGTGCGGCCAAAATTCTTTCATCAATATATTTTGTTATACTATCTGATTCACGGCCATCTTTCCTAATAATAAACTCTGACGCTTTGACAATAAGATTGGAAAAGGGAAACAATACAATAACATTTAAAATGTTAAAGAAAATATGCCCAAAAGCTATCTGTCTTGGAACATATACGGGAGCTACCAGATATACTAACCTTTGAACAGGTATCCTCAAGAATAACATAAATAAAACAGTTCCTAATATATTAAACAACATATGTATTACCGCTGCTCTTTTTGCTGTTATATTGGCACCTATACTTGCAACTAATGCTGTGAGACAGGTTCCAATATTCTGTCCAAAAATAATGGGATATGCCTGTTCAAATGATATTACACCCGTTGCTGATAATGCAATCAATAAACCTGTTGTAGCACTACTGCTTTGAAGTATTGCTGTCATTAGAAAACCTACAAAAATTCCTATATAAGGATTATTAAAATTAGTCATTATATTTATAAAAACATGATTTGACTCCAAAGGCTCCATTGCTGTTTGCATTAAATTCATTCCTATGAACAGTATACCAAAACCGATTATTACTTCAGCCATATTTTTAACTTTTCTTTTTTTTGCAATAAGAAATATTGCAACTCCTACACCTACCATAAAAGTAGCAATACTAGTTATATTAAGTGATACTAAAAGGGCTGTTACTGTAGTACCAACATTTGCTCCCATGATGATTCCAACTGCCTGATTTAAATTCATTAAACCTGCATTTACAAAACCAATAACCATTACTGTTGTGGCAGTACTGCTTTGAATTACGCCTGTGACAAGTGCTCCTACCAAGACACCCATCAATTTATTCTTTGTTAAAGCTGCCAATATATCCTTCATTTTATTCCCTGCAGCTTTTTGAAGTCCATCCCCCATGTAAATCATTCCAAAAAGAAATAACCCTAATCCTCCGATTAAATTAATAGCAATATCCATAGCTCCTCCTATATCATCTGTGGAAATCCCAATTGTCTTAAAGCTTCATAAATAACTATATTCACAGAATTAGCCAAGTTTAAAGACCTGGCATTTACTTTTTGAATCATTGGAATTTTTATTCTGTTTTGTTTATATTCTTCATGAACGTAATCAGGAAGACCTGCCGTTTCTTTTCCAAAAATTATATAACATTCGTTGGAATAAGTTACGTCTGTATAAAACCTACTTTCTTTTGTTGTTGAAATAAATACTTTATGATTGCCTGTTGTTTTCTTTAATTCTTCAAAGTCTTCATAATATGTAATATTAACCAAATTCCAATAATCAAGTCCCGCTCGCTTCAAATATTTGTCCTTTACCGAAAAACCTAAAGGTTTTATTAAATGAAGTTTTGAGCCTGTAGCTGCACATGTCCTTGCAATATTACCGGTATTTTGCGGTATTTCAGGCTCGAATAAAACTATGTTTAATGACATTTTTTTCTATCTTCTCCTATGTATTTATTAAATTGGCACTCCTACAATATAATACGGCATAATTTGAGTAAATACAAGAAGGTTTTACTATTCTTTTACTATTCTTTTACTATTCTTTTTTTATAATAATTACATAATTCATTTACATTGCAGATTGTACATTTAGGAGATCTCGCTATGCATGTTGTTCTTCCATGTGTTATTAAAAGATGATGCATGAGGTGCCACTTATATTTTGGAAGTTTCTTCATCATTTCATCTGATACGTTGTCTGCAGTATTTCCCTTTGCAATTCCTATTCGTTTTGTAATTCTAAAAACGTGAGTATCCACAGGAAAGGCAGGTATATTAAAAGCTTCTGTCAACACTACGGAAGCCGTCTTTCTTCCGACACCGGGAAGAGACATCAGCTCTTCCATATTTTTAGGCACTTCGCCGTTATATTTGTCTTTTAACACTCGCAGCATATTGTAAATATTCTTAGATTTATTCTTATATAATCCTATTTTTTTAATTTTTAGCTCAATTTCTTCCTGAGATAATGTTAATAAACTACCTAAATCAGGATATTGCATGTACAACTCTTCTGTAACCTTGTTAACACTTTTATCTGTAGCCTGTGCACTGAGCATTGTTGAAATTAAGAGCTGAAGAGGTGATATATAAACAAGTCCGCATTTTGCATCGGGATATGCTGTTTTTAACAATTCGTACACTTTTTCCGTCTTCGTCATTAAATTATCTCCTTATGGAAGCTTAGTATTTCAACCCTTTCATCATATTCAATAAATTTTAATATATTTGATATTGAAGCATCACATAGACTTTCATTATTTGATACAACGGCAATTCCAATCAATGACCTGTTCCATAATTCATTAAATCCTACCTCTGCCACTGAAGCATTGAATCTTGATTTAATTCTTTCTATTATGCTTTTAATTACATGCCTCTTTTCCTTGAGGGAATTTGCGCTATATATTAATATTTCAATTTCACATGAGCACACAATCATAATTCCACCTCCAGCAGTTTTAAGTATTCATTTTTTACATTATTCTCTTCGTATTTTAAACTATTATATAAAAGCTCTTCAGCTGATGGTCTGTTTAATTTTAACAAAGACCAAGCTGCATAAAGCTTTATCATCTCCGACGGATTTTGAAGCTCATCTTTAATATTTTGAAACATTGATTTGATTTTAAGATTACCTATAGAAATAAGTGAATTTCTTTTCCATACATTTCTGCCCCTCCAGCCGCCTGCGGTGTGTCCATATTTATTTATAAACCCTTTGTTTGATATGTTCAGCAATTCTTTTATGTCAACAATTAAGTCAGAATAATCTGCATTGATTTCTTTATTTAGAACATCCTTATTTAAAGGGCATACAATTTGGCATATATCACATCCATATATTTGTTTTCCCATATTTTCTCTGTATTCCAAAGGTATATAATTTTTCGTTTGAGTTAAATAAGACACACATCTTTTGCAATTAATACCTCCGGTTTCAAATATTGCGTTGTTAGGACAGCTTTTTACACATAGATTGCATGTACCGCATATATCCTTTTCAATTGCAGTATCTCCTTCTGTTTCAATATCAGTCAAAAGATATCCTAAATTTATAAATGAGCCGTTATTTTTATTTATAAGCAGACTGTTTTTCCCATAACTTCCTATGCCTGCACTTCTGCATATTTCTTTATCTATAAGAAAGGTTGTATCTACACAGGGGAGAAATCTAAACTCAATATGGTGCATTATTTCTTCAGCTAATTTAACCAATAAAGAATATACTTTCTTATGGTAATCTTCCCCATGACAAGACACACTTAATAAGCCCTTTTTTGAAACTAAAGGCAGCCTGTAACCTTCTCCGTAAGGATAACCGATGGCAATTATGCTTTTTGTCTCAGGAAACAAGTTTTTTGCATTTAATCTTTTATTAATATCCTGCTCTTCAAATTCACAGTCTTGATTATTGTTTTTTCTGTTTATTAAGAGCTTATCTAAATAGGAATAATCAGTAATATTGCTTATTCCAACTGTTTCAATTCCTAATTTATAAGCAGCTTCTTTAATAATTTGTTTCATAAACTCCTCACAATCTCCTAAGAAAAATGATAAAAATGTGAGCGAACATCATTTTCCCACCGCTGTGAATAATAATATCCTCATACCTATATTAACATAAATCTATAGAATATTGAAGAGAAAAAAATAGGGCATTAAGTATTCACCATACTTAATGTCCATTGGAGAAAAGTATTACATTACTTTGTATATCCATCCTTCAGGCGCTTTTATATCGCCCATCTGAATTCCGTATAAAGTGTCATATAATTTTTTAGTAACAGGTCCTACCTCTGTTTCGCTGTGGAATACATGGAATTTGTCGTTGTGCATAATTCCGCCTATTGGTGTAATAACAGCTGCTGTACCGCAAGCCCCTGCTTCTTTCAAATTATCTATTTCATCAATGTATATCTCTGTTTCAATTGCTTCTAAATTTAAGTAATCTTTAGCAACCTGCATTAATGAAATTCTTGTTATGCTTGGAAGTATGGATGATGAATGAGGTGTTACAAACTTATTATCCTTTGTAATACCAAAGAAGTTTGCAGCTCCGACTTCATCAATTTTCGTATGAGTTAAAGGGTCTAAATAAATGCAATCAGCAAATCCCTTCTTAGCAGCTTCCGTATGTGAATGCAAACTTGCTGCATAGTTTCCGCCTACTTTAATTTTTCCGGTTCCATTCGGTGCTGCTCTGTCTTCGTCAGTAGTAATGAAATTAACAGGAGTCATGCCGCCTTTAAAATATGGACCAACCGGTGTGCAGAATATTCCAAATATGTACTCTTCTGCAGGTTTTACTCCTACGTTGTCACCTACACCAATTACATATGGTCTCAAATATAATGTAGCACCTGACCCGTATGGAGGAACCCATGCTGCGTTAGCCTTAACAACCTGCACACAGGCATCGATGAATTTTTCCACAGGAACTATAGGCATCAATACTCTCTCGCAGCTTTTTTGCATACGCTTTGCATTTTCATCAGGTCTGAAAAGTTGAATGCCTCCATCCTTAGTAGAATAAGCTTTCATTCCTTCAAAACATTCCTGTCCATAATGCAGGCATGTTGAGCCTTCGCTTATATGAACCTTGTTATCCTCTGAAAGTTGTCCATCATCCCATTTTCCATCTTTCCAAAATGAATAATATCTTTTGTCTGTCTTAATATAACTAAACCCTAATTCTGACCATTTTATGTCCTTTTTTTCCATTACAAGCCTCCTTTTGTTTTATACTATGTTTTTTAAGTATGGGGAAAGTCACCCGATTTTGAAGGTGTGTCCCCATACCTCTATCATAACACTTTTATATTAAAATATCCATCAGTTATTTTTTAGCAGCTTCGGCACCTTTTATTAATGCTTCCTTATTTAAAGGCAGCAAGTCGGATTTATTTTCTCCGAAAACTTTTACAAAAGCTTTCAATACCGATTCAATATCAACCGCTTTAGTAACCTCTAAATACGCTCCAAGCATAATCATATTTGCCACTTTGCTGTTACCTAATTCCAATGCTAACTCATTAGCCGGAATATAATAAACATCTAAATCATTTCTTGTTGGCTCAATATCTATCAATGATTTGTTTACTATGAGTTTTCCGTCGGGAATCAGTTCTTGTTCAAATTTAATCATTGAAGGTAAGTTCATAACTATTGCTGCAGTTCCATCTTTAGAAATAAGAGGCGAGCCTACTTCTTCCTCAGAAACAACAACTGCACAATTTGCTGTACCTCCTCTCATTTCCGGTCCATAAGAAGGCATCCAAGTTACATTTTTATCTTCAAGCATTCCTGCATATGCCAATAATCTGCCGATTGCCATAATTCCTTGACCGCCAAATCCGGCCATAATTACTTTTTGTTCCATTATTTTCCCTCCTCAAAATCTCTGAAATTTCCTAGCGGATAATATGGAATCATATTATCTCTTAGCCAGTCCAATGCTTTTAAAGGAGTAAATCCCCAGTTTGTTGGGCATGTTGACAACACTTCTACGATTGCAAAACCCTCGCCTTTGATTTGACATTCGAAAGATCTCTTTATAGCTTTTTTGGCCTTTCTAATGTTTGCCGGAGTATCTACTGTAACTCTTTCAACAAATTTTGCTCCATCAATGGTTGCCAATAATTCTGACATTCTAATAGGCTTTCCGCAATGTGCTTCATCTCTTCCAAATGGAGATGTAGTTGTTTTTTGTCCAACCAATGTGGTAGGAGCCATCTGTCCGCCCGTCATGCCGTATATTGCATTGTTTACAAATATAGTAGTAATTTTCTCGCCTCTGTGTGCTGCATGAACTATTTCTGCAGTTCCAATAGAAGCTAAATCTCCATCACCTTGGTAAGAAAATACAACCTTGTCAGGATGTACCCTTTTAATACCTGTAGCAACGGCAGGTGCTCTTCCGTGAGCAGCTTCCTGCATGTCACAGTTGAAATAATTGTATGCCAATACTGAACATCCAACAGGAGCTACTCCGATTGCATCATCCAAAACTCCTAATTCTACCAAAGATTCTGCAACTAATTTATGAATAACACCATGTGTACAACCGGGGCAATAATGAAAAGGTGTATCCGTTAAGCCCTTTGATTTTTCATATACAATTGTCATTATTTTGTACCTCCTGCTATTTTCTCAATTTCTGCCAAGATACTGCCAGGAGTAGGAACCATGCCGCCTTGAGTACCGTTGAAATATACAGGCAGTCTTCCGGCAATACCAATTTTTATGTCGTCTGTTAATTGTCCAAGGCTCATTTCAACGCCAAGTATTCCTTTTGCATTAGGACCAATCTGTTTATATATATCATAAGGATATGGCCATAAAGTAATTGGTCTTATCATACCAACCTTTATACCTTTTGCTTGTGCTTGTTTTATTGCTGTCTTTACTATTCTTGATGTAGTTCCGTAAGCAACGCAGACAACCTCTGCATCTTCTAATCCAAATGCTTCATAACGAACTTCGTTTTCTTCCATCACTTTATATTTTTTCTCTAAGTTCTTATTGTGTTCCTGAAGTTCTTCTGCTTGTAAATATAGTGAGTTAACAATAACGGGTTTTCTTTTTCCGCCTGTTCCGGTTGTAGCCCAGTCTTTAGGAGGAAGTTCAATCGGTTCCGGCTCTTTAAATTCAACAGCTTCCATTATTTGACCTATCATTCCGTCTGCAGCTATTAACACAGGATTTCTGTAATAATCAGCTTTATCAAAAGCTAACATAATATAATCAACTAATTCCTGTATGCTTGAAGGTGCATAACATAATGTTCTGTAATCACCATTTCCGCCGCCTCTTGTAGATTGATAATAATCTGCCTGTGAAGGCTGTATACTGCCAAGTCCGGGGCCGCCTCTCATCATATTAACTATAACACATGGAATTTCAGCTCCTGCACAATAGGTAATTCCTTCTTGTTTCAATGATATACCGGGGCTTGAAGATGCAGTCATAACTCTTGCTCCTGCTCCTCCTGCACCATAAACCATGTTAATAGCAGCTATTTCACTTTCTGCCTGCAAAAAAACTCCCCCAGCTTCAGGTAATTTTCTTGAAATATATTCGGGGATTTCACTTGATGGGGTAATGGGATAACCGAAGAAATATTTGCAGCCTGCTTTAATGGCAGCAGCACCAACAGCTTCATTACCTTTCATTAATATCTTTGACATAATCTACCTCCATTATAATCTTTCTACTGTTATTACTGAATCTGGACACATTATTGCACAATTTCCGCAAGCAATACATTTTTCTTGATCTGTTACTTGCGCAGGGCTATAACCCTTGCTATTTATTTTTCCCTTATTTAATTCAATAATCTTTACCGGACAAACCGCAACACAAAGTTCACAGCCCTTGCATGCATCGTCATTAAATGTAACCTTACCTCTTGCCATTATAAAACCTCCTTTAACTCATCCATTCTTCCCTCATATAAAGATTTATGGGGAATAATTTTTCTATTATATCTTGGTTCTTTATTTTATCAGCTGTCTCTTTTATAACAGCTTCATATCTTATGGGAATATCTGTCTCCCAAGATACCTTTTTAGTAAGTTCATGACCGAACTCCACATCTTCTACCGTAGTAGCTTTAAGCATGTGCGTATTGTTGACTAATCCGGTAATTTTTAGCCGTGATGTTGTTTCAATCAATTTCATATATTTCAGAACTCCTTCAACAGTGCTTGTATCAGGTCTGTTTCCGTTAATCACATAAAACATATCATACTCGACATTTTTTATTTGCTCTGCATATCTTGCAAGAACTCTTGCTCCCACAGGATCACCTCCAACATCAAGTATGGATTTAATATTTGGATTTGCTATTACTCCCATCATTTCAGCAGGTAACGCAGGTAAATCGATCGCTGTATTTCGTATGCTTGAATCGGATAATTTAATTCCAATTTCCTCAAAAAATTTTCTTTTTTCTCTGGATCTAAAATAAGGATTAACTATATCCAAATCCGCAATACTCACATTTTCGTATATTTCTTTCATTTTTACAGCATAATTTACCGCAAACTCTGTTTTGCCGCTGCCATAATGGCCAATAACAATAACTAATCTTTTGTCATGCACGATAACCCTCCTTCCGGAATATTTATTTTGATGCCGTTATATATATGTCTTAGGCTTCTCGATACCCTTTAAAACTCTCAATCCGCCTTGTGCTAAAGCTAAAAGCTCATCCTCTCCCGGATATACTATTACCTTTGCTATAAATTTTACCTTATCTTCAATCATTTGAACAAAATCCTTGTCGTAAGCAATACCTCCTGTTATTAAAACTGCATCAACATCTCCGTCAAGAACTACTGCATATTCACCTATTGTTTTTGCAATTTGATATGCCATTGCTGAATATATGAGCTTTGCTTTTTTATCACCTGCTTTTGCTCTTTCACTTACTTCTTTTGCACTGTTGGTCCCTAAATGCGCACTGATTCCGCCTTTACCTACTATCATTTTGTTTATCTGTGCTTCAGAATATTTTCCGCTAAAACACATCTTTACCAATTGTCCTAATGGTAATGAACCTGATCTTTCAGGGGAAAATGGTCCTTCTCCGTTTAGAGCATTGTTAACATCAATTACTCTTCCCTTCTTATGTGCCCCGACAGATATTCCGCCTCCTAAATGAGCAACAACAAAGTTCAGTTCCTCATACCTTTTCCCGAACTTTTCAATTGCCGCTTTTCTTGCTACGGCCTTTTGATTTAAAGCATGCCATATACAAATTCTTTCAAAATCAGGGTGTCCGCTGATTCTTGCTACATCCTTCATTTCATCAACCACTACAGGATCAACAATAAATGACGGAATATTTACCTCATCGGCAATTGACCGTGCCAAAGGCGCTCCCAAATTAGAAGCATGCTCAACTTTTACATTAGATCTCAAGTCTTCAATCAATTTGTCATTTACTGCGTAGGTTCCACCTTCAACAGGTTTTATCAAACCCCCTCTTCCAACTACTCCATCCAATTCATTTAATGATATGTTGTTTTCCCTTAATGCCGACATAATCATATCCTTTCTGAATTGAAACTGGTCTGAAACACTGCTGTATGGTTGAAGCTCTTCATTTGTATGTCTTATTGTTTTCTCAAAAATCATAGTTTCATCATCAAATACTGCTATTTTTGTTGATGTTGATCCGGGGTTAATAATTAACTGCTTCATATACTCTCCTTTTTGAACAAATTACTGCCAATAAAATTGAATAAAGTTTAGCTTCATCTGAATCTGCTCTTGAAGTAAGAATGATAGGAGCCTTTGCCCCTAAAATAATTCCTGCATTTTTGGAATTTGCTAAATATGTTAATGTTTTATACATTACATTTCCTGCTTCAATATTTGGCATTAATAAAACATCTGCATCACCTGCAACCTCTCCCTTTATTCCCTTTGTGGCTGCCGCTTCTTTAGAAATAGCATTGTCAAGAGCAAAAGGACCGTCAACTATACAATTTCTTATTTGACCGGCCTTATACATGTTTACAAGGATCTCGGCATCAACAGTGGCCTGCATTTTATGTGATACTTTTTCTTTTGCACATATTACTGCAACTTTTGGATTTTCAATATTTAATGAATGACATAATGGAAGAGTGTTTTCGATTATTTGCTTTTTTTCTGATGCGGTCGGTGCAATGTTCATTGCCGCATCGGTTATAATGAACAGTTTATGATATTTATCTGATTCAAAAACTGCTGCATGACTTAAAATATTACCTGTCCTAAGTCCAATTTCTCTGTCTAAAATAGCTTTAAGAATAATTGAAGTATCAACTAATCCTTTCATTACAATATCTGCCTCACCACTGCTTACTAAAGACACTGCCGCCCTTGCAGCTTCGTTGTCGTCCTTTAATTCAATAATTTGAATGTCATCAAGATTAAAGTTTATTTTTTGTGATAATTCCATAATCTTTTCTTTATCACCTATCAAAATCGGAATGCAGATTTTTTCAAGAACAGCTGTTCTCACTGCCTTTAACACATCTTCATCCTGTGCGGCTGCAATTGCTATTTTTTTTAGCTCGGTGTTTTTTGCCAACTTTAATAATTTGTCAAATCTATTCATACATATTTTCACCTCACAATGTAACTTGCAACAATTATGCCAAAAAACCAAAAAAATCGACCATTGAAATTTCAACGATTGATTTTCGTATTATACTTAATTTTAATTAACTTGAATTTTTTTGCATGCAATTTATTTCAAGAAAGTTGCATTTTGCAAGAACTTGCAATCAGGAAATGCCATACTTCTCCATTTTATAATATAATGACCTTAAAGATATACCCAACTCCTTAGCAGTACGGGTTTTGTTTTTATCAAATTTCAAATAAACACTTTCTATATATTCAGATTCTGTTTTATTCATAACTTTATCTAAAGTTGAAACATCAACATTAGTCGATATTATACTTTTTACAATATTTTGTATCTTATTTGTATCCAATTGGGGTAAATGTATTGTTCTGATAACTTTTTCATTCATATTCATATATATTATTGCCCGGCCAATTATATTTTCCAATTCTCTTACGTTGCCCGGCCAGTCATGTGCCTTCAAAACCGTTAATGCATCATCAGATATATCAACAATATTTCTTCCATATTCATCATTAAACTTTGCAATAAAATTATTCACCAATAAAGGAATATCTTCCTTCCTTTCGCGCAGAGGAGGTATATTTATAGGAAGAATGCTCAGTCTGTAAAACAAATCCTCTCTGAATTTTCCTTCCTTTACTGATTTTGACAAATCCGCATTTGTTGCTGCAATTACCCTTACATCTACAAAAATATTCTTATTGCTACCCACTCGCATTATTTCTTTTTCCTGAAGAACCCTTAAAAGCTTTACCTGAGTATTTAAGCTTATTTCTGAAATCTCGTCAAGGAATATAGTACCTTTGTTTGCCTCTTCAAAAAGACCCTTCTTGCCTCCCTTTAATGCTCCGGTAAATGAGCCTTCGTCATACCCGAACAGCTCGCTTTCAAGTAGGGAATCGGTCAATGCTGCACAATTTACCCTTACAAAATTTTTGTGATAACGAGAGCTTTGAGCATGGATTGAATTAGCGAACAATTCCTTTCCCGTACCGCTTTCACCTCTTAAGAGGACGGTTGCAGGAACCTTAGCAACCTTTTCTATAAGCTTCTTTACTTCATTTATTGCCTTTGAGTCTCCGATTATATCTTCAGGCTTATACTTATAAGTAAGCTCTCTTAATTTTTTTTCAGCTTCCTCTAATTTATCGGTCAAGTCCTTTATAGTAGAAATATCATGAAGAACGGCAACACTTCCCTTCATTTTACCATTAACATTAATCGGCGCTGCTTGAGCTACAACAGTCTTACCGCTGGGTCTTAATTTTAATTTTGTATTTTCTACCGGTTTTTTTGTTGTAAGCACTTTCATATGCACGCTTTCTTCTCCGTTTTCAATGTCATACAGTGCATTCTTGCCTATTATATCATCATGCTCAATACCTGTTATTTTTGTATAAGCCGGATTAACTAAGATATGCTCGCCTTTTTCATCTACAACACTTATTGCATCCTGTGTTGCAAGAAAAACTGCCTCTAACAATCCTTGATAATCCATGCTGTTAAAATTTATTTTTACCATCTCTTATTCCTCTTCTTGAGGTACTGCAGGTGCTTCGATAATTTCCAAAGTTACGGTTTCTGTACTCATAATAATTTCCGTAAAAGAAAATTCAGAAACCCAATCTAATTTAACGGTGTTTATACCAGCTACTGTTTCAGATAAATCTACAGTTAAAATCAAATCGTCTTTTTCCAGTAAATTAACTAAAGTTGAAGTTCCCCATACAGTTACAGTAATTTCTTCTTCTGTTTCTTCAAGTACTACATCACTGTTTTCACTTTTGTTAATAAACTGAATATCATCATAGCTGTACGTAAGTTCTCTTTCAATAACTTTTTCCACCACGGCATTTACAACCGGTGTAGTTTCCATGTCCAAAAATACCAAACCCTCTGCATTCAATATATTTCTGGTTTGAAGTATATTGTTGTATGCACCGGTAATATCAAGCTCTTCTAATGTGAGTTCCTTAATTGTATCTAAAATATCCTGCCTTGCGGCTATCCTCACTCTTTCAGGTTTGACGGTTACATCAACCAATTCATAACCTTCTTCAGGAACCCCTACTACAGTTGGTTCAAGTGCTACATATTTAGTAGGATATATTGGAACTGTAACCTTTACATTTCCTATTGGAGCTGATAAGAATATTTCCGTATCCGTATCATCATATATTCTTACGGGAACGGTTTTAACCACATCATCCATAGCACCATCTATATTTATTGTAGCCACTGCTTTATCAGCTGAATTTACAACACTTCTTGGTCCTGTTATCTTTACTGATGACGGAGTAGGCACTGTTTGTGCTCTGTAATAGTTGCTGGCATGTGCTCCATCATATTGAACTGTAACATCCATCACTTTAGATATTACTCCTTCTATACTGCACGATATTTGCTCAGGAAAAACACTTACCACATCAACACCGCTTGGTCCGACAACTTCTACCCTTGCATTTGTTGTTCCTTCTTTAAAACCTTTAATATCTATATAGGCAGAAAAGTCTCTGCTGCTTATGTTATTTAATTGTTCAGTTAATCCTGTTGCTTTTACTGTTACAGTAATGTTTTCCTTGTCTTGATTCATCATTACTAAATTAGAATTCTCTATAGTTGATAAATTTTTTATTGTTACAGATACATTTGGATATGACTCTTCAAGAGTTTGATTAGTTACAAGCATTACAGTCATCCATAGAACAATGGCAACAACAATACAGGCAATCTGAATCACTAATTTATCGTTTTTTGTCTTCATTTCTGTTTCTCCACTTATCTATAATATTTATCTTTTCATTCTCAATATAAATACCCGACAATAATGTTTCAATTTCTTCAGTTTGAATATTCCTGTAAAGTCTTCCTTCCACAGCATAAGAAATGTACCCTGTTTCTTCAGAAACTATCAAAGCAATTGAATCTGATCTTTCAGTCATTCCTATTGCCGCCCTATGTCTAGTTCCTATATCTTTGCTAAGAAGGTTGTTTTCAGTAAGAGGTAAAAAACATCCTGCTGCTTTTATAGTATAATCCTTTATTATAACTGCGCCGTCATGAAGGGGGGTGTTCGGAATAAAAATATTTATTAGTAGTCCGCTGGAGATATTTGCATTTATTATAGTTCCGCTTTCCGTTATATCATTTAGCCCAATTTGTTTTTCGAAAATAATTAGAGCTCCTATTTTTTGTCTTGATAGAGAAGTTGCTGCAGATATGATTTCTTTAATAATTTCTTGTGAAGTTTCGTTAGTCTTTTCAACATTGGATAATGTAAAGGAAGTTCTTCCCAAATATTCAAGAGCCTTTCTTATTTCAGGCTGAAAAACAATAACCAATGCAATTAATCCAACTTGAAATGTATTTTTTAAAATAAACTCCACCATAAATAAGTCAAATATACTGGATATAGGAATTAAGGCAACCAAAAGCACAATTCCCTTAACCAATTGTTTTGCTCTCATATCTCTGATGAGAATATATCCGCGATAAAGAACATAGTAAACAATCCCAATATCTACTATGGTATTTATACCGACATTTGAAATAATTAGTCTCATACGATTCAGAATATCATCCATAACCATCCCCCACACTATTCAGCGTTCATTTGAGCCATTGTATCAGCATATGATCTGCTCATTCTTGCTTTTGAATCTTCATCTAATTCTGCACTTTCAATATAATCCATAATTGGATAAACAACATGTTCTGCAGTGCCGTTTTCTTTAACACCTTTATAAACCCATAATGGTATATAATTAATATTTTCAATGGATACTTCTTTTGTACTACCCTTTTTCTCTATTTCTATATCAATTATAATTCCATCTTCAGTATATTTTGAAACATGCTCGGTTAAACCATAAGGAACTAATGTTTCCACCCTTTGATTTGATATAAAATTACCCATGGAATATGCTACAAACTTTGTTTTGCCGTCATAATCCAATGTTTGTGTAGGCTGTATAACATGAGGATGGCTCCCAAGTATTATATCAACACCTGATCTGAAAAGCATATCAGCCAAAATTTCCTGTCTTTGAGCTTGAACTCTTGAATATTCATCTCCCCAATGCAAAAATGCAATTATTACATCAGCATTATTATCTTTAGCATAGGCTATATCTTCCTTCATTTTTGCTTCGTCTATAATATTAACCATTGCATCCAAGTCTTCAGGAGCAAGAACTGATTCAAGACCGTTTACCATTTCCGTATATGACAAAAATGCAAACTTAATACCCTTTACATCCTTAATTAATACCCTTGTTTCAGGCTTTTCGGCGAAGGTTCCTATAGGCTCCATTCCCCTTGCCTTGATTTGCTCAATTGTCCTGATAATACCTGCTTTTCTTGTATCAAGGCTGTGGTTATTGGCAGTTGATAATATATCAAAACCCGCATTTTTTATAGCATCCAATGCTTCATCCGGAGCATTGAACAATGGATATCCCTGATATGCGTATATTTCATTTCCTGCAGTCGTTCCTTCAAAATTAGCAATCGATATGTCTGCTTCTCGGATAATATCTCTTATAGCTTTAAAACTGTTTTCAAAATCATAGGTATCCGTTGTGTAATCATATGCTCCATCCAATTGTGAGGGATGAAACATTATATCTCCCGTAGCTCTTATTCTCACAGACACATCCTGTTCAGGCTGGTCTTCGGTAAGTTCATTTGAAGTTTCTTCTCCAATTTCTTCTTTTATAGGATCTTGCTCTTCTTTTTTATCGTCTTTACCTATACCATTGACAACAAAAGAAGCTGCTAATACTCCAATCAATAGTACTAATGACCATGACATTAATCTAATTCTCTTTTTACGACGTCTATGTTTTCTGTTCATTTACTACCTCTTTTTATACTTACAAGATAAATAATTACAATATTAATTCTATCTTACTATGAAAGATTTTGCAAGAAATTAAATTATTAAAATTACATTAACTTGTCTCCTCCGTTAGTAATCCTGAACGAAGATGGGGCTCTCATTAAGACACCACGCAGTCTCAATCACCAATTTATTTGCTCCTTAGGTCGCATAAATTGGGATTTCGTTGCGAATGACCTACCGCTATTTTTCAGAAAAAACACTCTAAAAAATAGGGTTAGGGCATCTTTATTAACGCATTTTTTCCATATCCGATTAAATCATATCTGTTTTCTATTTTTAAGGCTTTCAAAACCAGCTCATAATTTTCTTTTTTGGAATATTGAAGCAATGCTCTTTGCATTCTTCTTTCTTCTTTATCTTTTGGAATATACACTTCCTCATTTGTTAAAGGATTAAATCCTGTATAATACATGCATGTTGACAGAGTTCCCGGCGTAGGATAAAAGTCCTGAACCTGCTCAGGAATATGACCCATATCCCTTATATATTCGGCAAGCTCAATTGCATCTTTTAAGCGAGAGCCGGGATGAGATGATATAAAATAAGGTACAATATATTGCTCCTTTTTAATCTTTTTATTTATATTATTAAATTTTTCAACAAACTTATTGTATGTTTTTATTGAAGGTTTACCCATGAGCTTTAAAACTGATTCCGAAACATGCTCGGGAGCAGTTCTCAATTGTCCGCTTACATGATGCTTGCATAACTCTTCTATGAAATCATCATTATTATCATATATTGCATAATCATATCTTATGCCTGAACGAATAAAAACTTTTTTTATACCTTCACTATTTCTGAGCTTCCTCAATAATTCAATATAATCCTTGTGGTCTACCTGTAAATTTTTACACTTTTGAGGCGTTAAACATTCTTTGTTTATACATGCACCGTGATTTTCTTGTTTTTTGCATGCTTTAATTCTGAAATTTGCGGTAGGTCCTCCCACATCATGAATATATCCTTTAAAGTCCTTGTTTGTCTTCATCTTTTCAACTTCATGCAATATAGATTCATGGCTTCTTTTTTGTATTATTCTTCCTTGATGGAAATTAAGAGAGCAAAAGCTGCAGCCCCCAAAGCATCCTCTGACACTTGTAATGCTGAATTTTATTTCACTAAATGCAGGAACTCCCAAGTCTTTATACATAGGATGGTGCTCCATCATGTAATCCATATCATAAATATCATCTAATTCTTGCTCTGACAGAATTTCCATAGGGGGATTTTGAACCACATAGACTGTATCATACTGCTCCACCAAGGTCTTAGCACTCTTGGAGTCAGTATTTTCATATTGTATTTTAAAGCTTTCACCGAATTTTTTCTTTGAATATACAACTTCATTATATGTTGGCAAAAACAATGGAGCATATGGGCGCTCTCTGTCTTTTGTCTTATATACTGTTCCATTTATGAATGTAATTTCTTCAATGGGAATACCGGATTCCAATGCCTCTGCAATTTCAATCAACGCTTTTTCTCCCATGCCGTATACCAATATATCGGCACCAGAATCCAATAAAACAGACCTTTTTACACTGTCGCTCCAATAATCATAATGGCTTAATCTTCTTAAGCTTGCTTCAATCCCGCCTATTATTATTGGTACATCCTTGTATGCCTCTCTTATTCTGTTGGAATACACGGTAACAGCTCTGTCAGGTCTCAAACCTGCTTTACCCCCGGGAGAATAAACATCGATACGCCTTCTTTTCTTAAAAGTAGTATAATGATTAACCATTGAATCTATATTCCCTGAATTAACAAGAAAAGCAAGACGCGGCTTTCCTAACACCTTAAAAGAAGATAGTTCCTTCCAGTCAGGCTGCGGAATAATTCCCACCTTGTAACCAAATCTCTCCAATACTCTTGACAAGAGAGAAGCAGCAAATGAAGAATGATCAACATATGCATCACCAGTCACGAACACAAAATCACATTCATCCCATCCTCTTTTTTCCATATCTTCTATATTAACAGGTAAAAAATCCATAATTCCTCCACAAAACTTAGTAACTTTATTATACCATCTAATACATAAATAAAACAATAAAAAAGCAGGAGAAACATTTCTCCTACCATAGGTTTTTAATACTTTATTCTACTATCTTTCATGTTCTCCAACAACAAGTAAATTATATATTTGGGGACATTCCTTCATGGGTTAAACCCAACAAATTACTTACCATGAAGGTGTGTCCCCATACCTTTTTACTTATTCCGCTATTACTTCTACTAAATCTTCGTTTTTAAGTCCTGCTGCATTTCCTTCTTCAATATCAATATGCATATCTAATGCATATGCGTCATTTACCCTTATTAATACATTGTCAAAAGTAAGACCTCTTTGACCATTTACTTTTACTGATACTATATCTTTATCTTTAAGACCATATTTTTCAGCATCTGTTGTATGCATATGTATATGTCTTGCTGCAACTATAACACCTTTATCAATCTCTACTTCACCTTTAGGTCCAACAAGTTTAAGACCCGGAGTGCCTTCTGTATTTCCTGAATCTCTCACAGGAAGATCGGTAATACCTAATGTAAATCCATCTGATAAAGATAATTCAACCTGTGTTTCTTTTCTTGCAGGTCCCAATATTCTAACACCTTTAATTGTTCTTTTAGGTCCTACCAAATCAACTTTTTCATCACAAGCAAACTGTCCTGGCTGAGTTAGATCTTTAATTGATGTAAGTTCATAACCTTCCCCAAACAAAATATCAATATGTTCCTTGCTTAAATGAACATGTTTATTCGATAAACCAACTGTAACTTTAAATTTCATAACATCCTCCGAAAAATTAATATATAGATGAATTATAATATACATTAGTTAAAATTACAACAATTAAATTTGTATTTGGGGACATTCCTCTGAAGGTGTGTCCCCATACCTTTAAGAAATGGGGTTAGGTCAAATGTTCAAGTCAAATCCTTGCTTTTTAAGTATATTCAACATTTCTGAACGTTTTGGAATAGTATTTTTAAGCCTTGTAACAACTTGATTGCTGAAGCTGTCAACTCTTTTATTTGCATCTCTCAAATCATAATAAGTCTGCATTTCCTTATCATATTCTTTAATTTCTTCCACATAATTATCAAATTTCTTATATGTATTTTCAAATAGGCGAAGCTCCATGCTCATTCTTGGTTTAAGCTGCGGAGCTTGATTCGGATAACCTATCCCTAAACCAACAACCGGCATTGTCAACTCCGGCAATTCTAAGATTTCAATTATTTTTTCTGCATCATTTAAAATGCTTCCCAAATATACTACCCCCAAATCAGAAGCTTCAGCAGCATTTACGATATTTTGTGCAGTTAAACAAGCATCCGTAAAGCCCTGGAAAAATCTGTCCATATCTCTTGCACTCGGCTCATAACCATCATTATCCTCCGCAATCCTGTAATTTCTGTATTGGTCAGCAACGAAAATTAACAGTTCAGGGGCTCTTGCCACATATTCCTGCTTACAAACAGCTGCAATTTCATTTCTTTTTTCCTGATCAGTCACTCGAATTATAGAGCTTGCCTGCATACCGTTTGATGTTGGTGTTCGTCTTGCTACGTCAAGCAATTGAGCAAAAATTTCTTCAGGTATTTGTTCATTTTTAAATTCACGAATTGTTTTGTGGTTTAACTGCCTTTGTATCATTAAATTTTCCATATTATTTTTTTCTCCTCACATATATTTATATATGATATACCCTAAAAATAAATATATAATCTATTTATTTTTAACCTTGGTATTTTGCTTCTTCATATTATATTTTATTACGTAAAAATATAGTATATTAAAAATTGACAATGCAATAAAGAAATATGAAATATATATAACTAACTTGTTTTCAGGCATCCAAACGGAAGACATATAAAAGAATATTGAAGCTGCTATATACAAATATATTTTTCTTATATTTAGCACATTTTCCTTGAAATCATTTTTTATAACAATCTTTTTTTCGCTTAATTTGTTATAATAAAATGATTCCTCCGGAAGCATATTGTACTTGTCAGCCAGACTATACATACCTTCTATATCAATTATTGTTATTTCAAATCTGTCATTAAACTTTTCAATAAGTTTAACTGCATCTTCGCTTAAATCAGATGTAGTAATCAAAAAACCATTTCTTATATTGCTGTTTCCCATAAATGTCAATAAACTTCTTATATCAATTTTTTCTACTTCAATACCATCATAAAGCTTAAAAATTTTTATGCAGGTTATATAACCATCCTTTTCCGCCAAATATAAGCTTCTTCCCTTTTTAATAATATTGTTGTATCCCTCATTCCTGAAAAATAATTTAATAAGCAATTCAAAATCACCTTGATTAATTTCTTCAATTTTAGATGAGAAATAGTCTTCTTTCACTTTCTTTATTAAAATATTTTTGCCTTTCTCGTTCTTTCTTTCAACATTTATTTTATTTATTAATGTAAAAACGAAAAATACTAAAGAAGCAAGCAATATAGATAATATATGGTCCAAGTATATAAAATATGTTGCTATAAAAACAGCAAAGCTTACAAGAATCTTTAAAAGCATTAAATCAGTTCTGTAACTTAAATAGTTTTTGTT
>Ga0172382_10003766_pt1 | contig 23795 bp, 18 predicted proteins | sample Leawel138RmetaG_FD_122245 | JGI IMG/M metagenome (GOLD analysis project Ga0172382, IMG submission 122245) | Leachate microbial communities from a municipal landfill in Southern Ontario, Canada - Leachate well 138R metaG | ecosystem: Engineered > Solid waste > Landfill > Unclassified | place... | reverse complement strand
GGATATGATTCCAAAGCCGGGGCGGTATAGCAAAAACCATCGGCTTGACGACGATTTTTTTTCAATAAGTCAATTGAAGCTTTTGTTATTTTTTCAATTCGATCAGATGAAATCATTATGACTCTTAAAGTATATCAAAAATACTAGAACTTCAGAAATAAATTTATTTAAAAAATATTTATTACTTTTATCAATTTAATATCTTTCGCTTTTACTCAAGCAATTCAAAAACGTTGGGTATTTCTGCTGGTCGTTGTCATGGAGTCTGTCCAAAAGTCAGGTAGGCAAGAATAACCCCCCAAAATAGCAAAAATGCTATTGATAAGAAGAGAAAAATCATGAATGAAAATCTACTCCACTTGTCAATATTGCGACCTAAGGTATAGAAAAAGAAAAATGTCAAAGCTAAGAGAAGAAAACCGATACCTATTAAACCTTCAACCACCCCCCCAAGAGCATTCCGCTAGCGATAGATGCGAGATAGAAAAAAGGTAGAGATGTTAACAATAGCAAAGCCGGTACGCCATAACCGATCCAATTTTTTCTCCGAAAATTTAAACCCGATACCCAAACCGATAAAGCTGTGAGAGAGACAAAAGTTAAAATTATGTAGATTCCTAGATTATTTCCAAAAACAGAGGCTAAAACTTCATAAATTCCTGTATTATTTTCTTTAACAAAAACAAAAAATAAAATGGATAAAACTACTCCGATATTAAATAGCAAAACCAACAGCCAAACAAATGATCTTTTACTCATATCTACATATTTATAATTATAAAAATACTTTGGTTATTATATCACTGTTTTTTAAGGTTGTCTTTGGTGGACCTAGGCGGAGTCGAACCGCCGTTTGTGCAATGCGAATGCACCGTTCTACCGCTAAACTATAGGCCCTTATCGATTTAAAGATAATGAAATCAAATGATCCAAGAATTGTCCATATTCACAGCCAATAGCTGATAATGATTTAGGTAACAACGAATTGGTAGTTAGGCCGGGTAAGGTATTAACTTCTAACAAATAAACACCTCGGGGGGAAATGATAAAATCAGATCGAGAATAGTGGCGTAAACCAAGAAGTTTGTGGGACAGAGAAGCTAGTCTTTCAATTTCTTCTTTCTCCTCTTGGTTAAAATAACCTGGGCAAATCTCCTCTGTTTGTCCGTTGTATTTAGCTTCATAATCGAACAATGCTTTGCCAATTGGTCGCCTAATTTCTATTGGCGGGAGAGAATAAATATCATGGCCTCGAAACTTATCAACCACACCACAAGTCGCCTCTCGTCCCCGAATATATTCTTCAACTAAAATTCGGGGTGAAAAAAGAATCGCTTGCTTTAAAGCTTGGATTAGATCAGGAAAAGTCTGGGCTAAAAAAACACCCACCGACGAACCACGATCAACCGGTTTGATTATCCACGGCGGTGGTAATTGTCGAAACACAAAATCAGCCGCTTGAACTGGATCTGTATTTGCTTCCAACAAAACATCTCTCGGAGTTTTTATTCCTTCTCGATTAAAAATATTTTTGGCCATCGCCTTATTCATCCCAAGAGCTGAAGCCAATCGACCAGAACCAGAATAGGGAATGCCCAAATCATCCAAAATTGATTGAACTTCACCATCTTCACCATATTCACCGTGAAGAGCATTAAATACCAAATCAACCCGACTGGCAATTTTATCAGGTGTTGTCGGCAAACCCCACCAGTGCCACTTACCTTGTCGATCAATCAAAATGTCAATCGGTAAATATTTATCGGTTGATAAATATTTTAAGACTTCAGAGCCGGTTTTTAAAGACACGCCATACTCCGAGCTGGGACCACCTCGTATAACTCCAACTCTGATCTTAGCCATAAATTAAAAGGATTATTTTACGCCATATAGGTGGTTATTTTTTCCACCACATCATCCAAAGTAAAATTAGCTTTAATTAAGAAGTCGTTAGCACCTAAATTTTTTGCTTTTTCAATATCCTCCTTTTGTCCTAAATTAGAAAATACAATTATCGGAATACTTTTTAGACCATCATCAGCCTTAATTTTTTCCAATACTTGAAAACCATTTAAACCGGGTAACAGTAGATCTAATAAAATCATGTCCGGCTTAGTATCAGCCGCTATGGTTAAAGCACTCTCACCGTCAACAGCAGTTATAATTTCATAATTTTCTTTTTCCAGCCGTTTAGCTGTTAAAGAGCGAAGAAATTCGTCGTCCTCAACAATTAATACCTTTTTTTTGCCGTTATCGTTTTCCATATTTATTAAGTATTACTTATTAACAATAATAGTTTTATTCTACCACATCCCTTTCCGGTTGGCTAAGGGGTAGAGTGAAATGGAAGCTAGTTCCTTTGCTGGGGATGCTTTCAAACCAGATACTGCCATTGTGTTTTTTAACAATATCCTTTGAAATATAAAGGCCGATTCCGCTACCATCAGGCTCGAGGGAAACAGCATTGGTGGCTCGGAAAAACTTATGAAAAATCTTATCCTGTTCCTCCTGGGGAATACCAATGCCAGAGTCTTTGACTTCAATTTCAACATTCGGATTAACACTGTTTAAACGATCGTCTTTAATAGTTACCACTACCGAACCTTTTTTAGGGGTATATTTTATTGCATTATCTAATAGGTTTTCTATCACCATTCTAATTTTAGTAGGATCAACGCTGATCGGCGGTAAGGGGTTATTCGGTTTAATAATTCTAAACTGAATTTCTTTACTTTCCAGCTGAGCAGTAAATTCAAATGAAATGCTCTCGATCATGTCCTCAATCTGTACTGTTGTAAAACTATAATCAGAACGCAAGGCATCGATATTATCAACATTTAGTAGATTGTTGACGATAGTAATCATTCTTTGGATACTTTCATAACCTTTTTGTAAAAATTTTTTCTGTTCTTCATCAATTTGTCCTAATTGTCCAGATAGCATCATATTAAATGTCCATTTAATCGCTGATAAGGGGGTCCTTAGCTGATGAGTGGTGACAGAAATAAATTTTGATTTAGCTTGTTCTAAAGTGGCCAATTGTTTTTGAGCTATTTTTAATTCTAAATCTTTGGCATATAATGCTCGGTTGGCTTCGTCCACCTGTTGGCTTATCTTACTTACCCACCTAACTTGCTCTTCGCTAGTTTTAGTCTTTTTTTTGTTATCGGCTCGGCGTTTAGTAAAAAAGGCAAGTGGTTGTAAATACTTTAAATGGTAAACAAATAAACCTCCAATTAAGAAGTAAGCCAAGCCAAAAGCTAAAGATTCAGCTAACCAAAAATTTTTAACTTGTAAATCAGCGACCTGGGAGATGACTGGCCAGTTAATTTGCTCTTGATCGATGAGGTACAAAATAGTAGTTGGAATGGCAGTAGAGAAAAAAGCCGTATAAAAAGGGCCCGCTAAATCAAACAAAAGCGCCGCTGACAAAATGGGCAATAAAAAGATAAGCCAAGCAATAGTCGAGCCGGCGGTTAAATAAAAAATAAGGCTAGCTAAAGCCAAATCAGTCAGAACCGTCAAAAACGACATCAAGGTTGTCAATGGCCGAGATTTAGCGTCACTCACCCAACGAGCAATAAGAAAAATAAAAAAATTTAAAACGCCAAAAACCAAAAACGCAATCATCAGCAAACCGTCGGGGATAATTAAATCAATTGAGCCGGCATTTTTAAGCCAAATCAAAACAACTAGCAAACAAATTGCCAGCAGTAAAAATAGCCATCGCCAAACAGCTAAGCGAATATTGGCCTCTCGTCTGAATTGCTCAAGCTCATCAAACATTAAATATATTATACCACTCCCCGTCTCAACTTTCTATGATAATTTAGGGCAAAACGATGAGCTTCACTGGTAGCTAATAAAATTTCTTTCTCTCGATTGCCGATTAAGTTTAAATCCCCAATAATTTTTTGGGGTCGATGAAATTCATCTTTAACCACTGCTACCACTGGGTAATCCAAATTATTTTGCTTAATTGCCGACCGAGCGGCATTCAACTGAGCCTGACCACCATCAATTATCAACAAATTGGGAATCGGCCAATTTTTATGAGCTAGGCGTCGATTTAAGATCTCTTTTAAATTAGCAGTGTCATTAACCTTGTTAGCATTTTCCCCTCGTAATTTAAATCGTCGATATTCCGACGGTTCAGCTTGACCGCCAACCACCACCGCCATAGCTCCAACCGTTTGCTGGCCGGCCAAATGAGCTATATCGTAAGCCTCAAGTCTAAGATTTGAATTGGCCGGAGTTTCTTTAATCAAAGCCACGTCATTTATGTGTTTTAAGGCAAATAATTGATTCCGTCTGCTGACTGCTGTCTCAAAATCCTTAGCCTTAGCCGCTCGATCCATCTCTCGTTTTAAAGTCTTAATCAGAGTTTTCTTCCGCCCCGAGAAAAATAATTCTAAGTGATGGATATTCTTTCGGTAATCTTTACTTGATATCTCCCCCGTACAAACACCCGGGCACAAATTAAGCTGACGATTAAAACAGGCTCGGCCAGATAACGGTTGACAACGATCACGATAGGGGAAAATTTTTCTAATTATCTTTAAAGCTGTTTTTAATTCAGTTGCGTTAGGAAAGGGACCAAAAACTTTTTTTGCCAGCGACGGGTCAAGGTTACGGCCCCGAACTAAAATCACCCGTGGAAAATTCTCGGCTGTTATCACCACATACCAAAAACTTTTATCGTCTTTAGCTCGAGTATTGTATGGCGGTTGATACTTCTTTATTAAAGCTGATTCTAGAATTAACGCTTCTAAAACCGAATCACAAGTCTGCCAATCAAGACGATTGGCTTTTGCCACCATCGCAGTTATAGCAGGGCCTCGAACCTCGGTTAAATTGGTTACAAAATAACTGGCCACTCGATCAGATAATGATGTCGCTTTGCCAATGTAGAGGTTCTGGCGTCCTGATTTAAAAAAATAAACTCCAGGCTTGTCGGGCAAATTGTATTTTTTAAAATCTATTCGCTTCATTAGTTTTAACTATTTCACTTTCAGTGCTTTTTTCAAGTACTTGGCTGTGTGTGAGCCAGGTGCATAAGCTACCTCTTCCGGTGTACCTTGAGCTACCACTTGACCACCACCAGCACCACCTTCCGGCCCAAGGTCAATAATGTAGTCGGCATTTTTAACTACTTCCAGATTATGCTCAATAACAATTACCGTATTACCACGATCAACCAATTTATGTAAAATAGCCGTTAAATGTTTTACATCCTCATAATGAAGGCCAACAGTCGGCTCATCAAGGATGTATATCGTTTTTTGTGTCATCGGTCGATACAGTTCAGCTGAAATTTTAACTCGCTGGGCTTCACCCCCAGATAAAGTAGTGGCCGATTGGCCAAGTTCTAAATAACCCAAGCCGACATCATTTAAGGATTTAAGCCGATCAGCAATCGCTGGGATATCTTTGAAAAAGCCTAAGGCCTCTTCCACCGTCATTTTTAAAACTTCATAAATATTTTTCCGTCGATAACGAACTTCCAATGTGTCTTTTTCGTATCGATGGCCGTTACAAACATCACAATTAACATAAACTGTCGGTAAAAAGTGCATCTCCACAGCCACCAAGCCATTGCCTTGGCAAGCCTCACAGCGACCTCCTTTAACATTAAATGAAAAGCGCGATGGCTTCCAGCCACGGACTCTGGCTAATTCAGTATTGGCAAACAATTCACGGATATAGGTAAAAGCGCCGGTATAAGTAGCTGGATTAGAACGGGGGGTTCGGCCAATTGGCGATTGGTCAATCATTATGGCTCGACTTAAATATTCAGTACCCTTAAATTCATGACAATTAAATATTTCATTTGATCGCCAACGCCGATCAAAACGAGCCCGTAAATTTTTATCTAAAATTTCATAAACTAAGCTTGATTTGCCCGATCCGGAAACACCGGTAATCGCTGTCAGCCGACCAAGCGGTATATCGAGATTTAGATTTTTAATATTAAAGATATTACCCCCTCGTATTTTTATCTCCCCCTTATTAGCCGTTCGTCGTTTGGCCGGATAAGAAACAATTTTGTCACCTCTTAAATAATCAACCGTCAATGAATTAAAATTATTTTTTTTGGCTGTTAAGACTTTTTCTGTTGATTCACTGACGATTATCTCACCACCATGGACACCAGCGCCGGGGCCGATATCAACCAAGTAATCAGAAGCATAAATTGTATCTTCATCATGTTCTACAACAATAATCGTGTTACCTAAATCTCTAAGTTCAAGTAGAGTTTTTAAAAGTTTTTCGTTGTCTCGACTATGAAGACCGACTGTTGGCTCATCCAAAACATAAAGTGTGCCAACCAATCTTGAACCTAATTGTGAAGCTAATCGAATTCGCTGAGCTTCACCACCGGATAAGGTCCCGGCCCTCCTATCAAGAGAAATATAATCAAGGCCAACATCCAAAAGAAACTTTAGTCGTGATGATATTTCTTTAAGTACACCTTCGGCAATCGCTTTGTCTTTAGTTGTTAATTTAAGTTTAGTGACAAAATCAACTGCTTCAGCAATTGATAGGGCTGAAAAATCAACAATGTTTTTACCTGATTTTTTACCCTCTTGAGTTAGAAAAACATTAAGCGCTTCGGCTCGCAATCGGCCTCCATTACAAGTCGGACAAGGTTCATCGCCGAATAAATGTTTGGTTCCCAAACCGTGACAGGTCGGACAAGCACCATAAGGTGAATTAAAAGAAAATAACCGAGGTTCAATTTCCGGATAAGAAAAACCATCAGCCGGACAAGCAAATTTTGACGACAGCAAAAACTCTTCACCCTGTTTAGAGTTACCAATAATTAATTTTATTAATCCATCACTTTCATTTAAGGCTCGTTCTACTCCTTCAGCCAATCTTTCTCGGGCACTGTCAGCCAAAGCCTTCTTTAAATCAGCTTTACTTAAACTACCGGTTGAAAATTCTGCGATATCAATTTCATCAATTAAAACATCAATTTCATGTTTTTTGTTTTTGCTCAATGAAATCCGTTCACGTAAATTAAACCGTCGGCCGTCAATTAAAACTTCACGAAAACCTTTATCCAAAAGATCATACAACAACTGATAATATTCACCTTTCCGCCCCCGAACCAAGGGCGCATATAGTCTGAGTGTTTTTTGACGACCAGATTTTGGCAACTGGACAATTTTATCGGTTACCCAATTGATAATCTCTTCCGGCGATAGTTTTTCAATCGGCTGACCGCAAACTAAACAATGAGGTTTACCAATTCGGGCGTATAAAACTCTTAAATAATCATAAATTTCGGTGATTGTGGCTACGGTTGAGCGCGGATTTTGCGACCGTGATTTCTGGTCAATTGAAATTGATGGTGACAAACCGCGGATATCATCAATGTCCGGTTTTTGCATTTGTCGCAAAAATTGCCTGGCATAGGCCGACAATGACTCAACATAACGCCGTTGGCCTTCAGCAAAGATGGTATCAAAAGCCAAACTTGATTTACCGGAACCGGACAAACCGGTAAAAACCACCAGTTTGTTTCTGGGTATTTCTAAATCAATATTTTTTAAATTATGTGTCCGAGCGCCGGTAATAATTATTTTATCCTCCATAATCAAAGACCAAAACCCCTCCATTTGGTTTATCTAAGGGGGGTTAGGCCGGTCTATTTTAACACACGGAAAAGTTTAGGCCAAGCTAATTATTTTTCTTTTCCTTTTTATCTATGGTCTGGCTCAAGACCTTTATCTCATCACGAATAACAGCTGCAGTCTCAAAATCCAAATCACGAACTGCTTCGGACATCTGCTTTTCTTTATCCTTAATTAATTTCTTAAGATTGCCAGCGTATAACTTTTCATCCAAATTAAGCATTTGTTTTACTGTTTGCTGACGTTTTTGTTCAATGCTTTCTGTAATGTCATTAATGTTTTTAATAATTGATTTAGGTGTTATCTTGTGTTTTTTGTTGTAAGCTAACTGAATTATTCGACGACGATTAGTCTCTTCAATTGCTGTTTGCATCGATCCGGTAATATTATCAGCATACAAAATTACTCGGCCCGCCAAATTTCTAGCGGCTCGACCAATGGTTTGGATTAAAGCTACCGATGATCTCAAGAAACCCTCTTTGTCAGCATCTAAAATACCTATAAATGACACCTCTGGCAAATCTAAACCTTCACGCAAAAGGTTTACTCCAATCAAACAATCGAAACCACCGCCTTTTTTACCTTTACGAAAATCAGTCAAAATTTTAATACGCTCCAAGGTTTTAATATCACTATGTAAATAACGAACGGCTAAACCTTGTTCAACTAAATAATCACTTAAATCCTCTGCCATTCTTTTGGTCAAAGTGGTCGCTATTACTCGCCGACCGGCGGTAATTTCTTTTTTGGCTTGCTCAATAAAATCACCAATCTGGCCAGGATAATCCTTAGCTTGCCGAATCGGTTTAACCTCGATTTTAGGATCGATCAGGCCAGTTGGACGAATAATCTGTTCTACTATCTGCCCCGTTTCTCTGCTTTTTTTAAGTTCGTAATCGCCTGGCGTCGCACTGGTATAAATTGTCGGTCCGACCCGGTCTTCAAATTCGTAAAACTTAAGTGGTCGATTATCAAGAGCGCTAGGTAAACGAAAGCCATGCTCGATCAAAGTTTTTTTTCGACTGGCATCACCTGAATACATACCTCCGATTTGAGGCAGAGTAACATGCGATTCATCGATAATAGTTAAAAAATCAGGCCGACCAGCTTTATCACGTGGGAAATACGACAATAAAGTATCCGGTGCTTCCCCAGCTTGACGACCTGATAAATGACGAGAATAGTTTTCAATGCCCGAACAAAAACCAACCTCAGCCATCATTGCCAGATCATAATTAGTTCGCCGTTTTAATCGTTCAGCTTCTAATACTTTACCAGCTCGTTTTAGCTTTTTTAATTCCCCGCTTAACTCCAGCTTAATGTTCTTGATGGCTCGCTCTCGATTAGCCGGTGAGGTAATAAAGTGTTTGGCTGGAAACAAAAAATAGTTATTAGGCATATCTAATAATTTTCGACTAACCGGATCAATGATTGACAGCTTGTCTATTCGGCCATTGGTTAAAATAAGTTCGCAAATTTCTTTGGCTGACGGGATCATAATTTCAACTGCATTACCAACTGAACGAAAAGTACCTGGCTTTAAATCGGCATTAGTTCGGTCATAGAAAACACTAACCAATCTTTTCATCATTTCCGTTCTAGTAATTTTATCTCCAACTTTAATCTGCCAAAATTCGCGACGATAATCATCGGGACTACCCAAACCGTAAAGACAAGATACCGAAGCAACGATAATCACATCTCGTCGAGTCAAAAGCGCCTGAGTTGAAGCATGACGCAGACGATCAATCTCTTCATTGATAGCAGCATCTTTTTCAATATAAGTATCAGTTACTGGCAGATAGGCTTCAGGCTGATAGTAATCGTAATAGGAAACAAAATAATGAACGGCCTGATTAGGAAAAAAACTGCGATACTCTTGGGCCAGTTGAGCGGCTAAGGTTTTGTTGTGAGCCACCACCAAAACTGGCCGACTGTATTTTTCAATCACCTTAGCCATGGTAAAAGTTTTACCCGAGCCAGTTACTCCCAATAAAGTTTGGTGACGATATTTTTTTTGCAAACCGGAAACTAATCTTTTAATTGCTTTAGGTTGATCACCAGCTGGGCCAAATCCACTTTTTAATTTAAACATGTCCACGATTATAAGTATTAAGGAAAGTCTCTTTGGCTTCGACGAAGCTATCATCTAAAATCGACTGTCTCATGCTGGCCATCAAATTAATTAGAAATTTTAAATTATGAATTGAGGCTAGAGTCGCCCCCAATATTTCTTTGGCCCTAAACAAATGGGCTAAATAAGCTCTGGAAAAATGCTGGCAAGTATAACAATCACAAGTTTTATCAATCGGCGACAGATCATTTCGATAACTGGCTTTATCAATATTAAGCCGCCCCCGATTGGTCATTAAAGTTCCATTCCTGGCCATCCTGGTGGGGATAACACAATCAAAAGTATCAATTCCATTTTCTACCGCACCCCACAAATCTTCTGGTTCCCCAATACCTAATAAGTGACGGGGTTTATTTTCGGGCAAAATAGCCGTCACCCAAGCCACGGCGGTGTTGATATCATCCTTGTCAAAGGAACCACCGATCCCGAAGCCGTCAAAATCTAAAGCCCCGATAGTTTGAGCCGATAACTCCCTCAATTGACGCCAGCGACCACCTTGGACAATGCCAAATAAGGCTTGCGAACTTTGAGCTTTTTGATGGGTTAACAAGCTTCTTTTGGCCCAGCGATGAGTCCGCTCTAGAGCTTGTTGTTGATACTCAAAATCAGCCAGTGGCGAGGTACATTCGTCAAAGGCAAAAATAATATCAGCGCCCAAGTTGTGCTGAATGGTAATTGATTTTTCCGGCGTAAAAAATTTCTGACTCCCATCCAAATAAGAACGGAAAGAAACCCCCTCTTCAGTGACTTTTGCCGGTGGGTCTTTTCTAACCACCGACGGTTCTAATTCTGTTTGTCGGCCGGTAATTTTACTTATACCTCCAACCTCATAAGCGGCGCCTAATGAAAAAGCCTGAAAACCGCCAGAGTCGGTCATAGTTGGTCCTGACCATGACATAAAAGAAGCCAAACCGCCGGCCTGTTTTACTAAATCATCCCCCGGCTGCAAATGCAGATGATAAGTATTACCAAGGACCGCCTGAATCCCCAGATCTTTCAATTGACTTGGGGTTAAGGCTTTTACTGTGGCTTTAGTACCGACGGCAATAAACGCTGGGGTTTTAATTTCACCATTTGCGGTTTTGATCACTCCAGCCCGGCCTAGAGATTGAGGTATTTTTTTCTTAATATCAAATGATAAGCCTCCCATGGTCATAGACTATACCATGCTCATTTTAAAAACCAAACATTTAATAAACCGGATTACACGCCGGACAAACGCCGAATTCTTCCAATTTATCGAGATATTTAACCACTGTAGTTATGTACTCAGCATGACTCCAAACCAGTGGCGTAGCTGATAGTTGAGCTCCAGTAATCGGATCTAATTGTTCTGATAAAATACCTGAAGCTTGAGCATTTTTGACTGCCCAACCAAGCCAATTCTTAACCTCTTCCAAATCGTTTTCTGATTTGGCTATAGCAATTAAGTATTGGGCTAACCATAAACTAGTGACAACCCAAGGATTGCCAGACAATTCGGGTAACCGACGATAATAACCGTCACCCTCGTAGCGAATTACGCCCCCGACCGGAGTTGGGCAAATTAATTTGTTTTTAATTTGTTCGTAAAATTTTTTAACTTTTTCATCGTCAGCTGACAAAACATCAAAATAGAAAAGGCCAAAGAAGCTTGATATATCAATAGTTTTATCTATTTGTTTTTCACCACTCTTGATCAAAATCGATTTAAAAAAGATGCCACTTTCAGAATCATAGAGGTGGTCCAAAATACCATCACGAATTTCTGTCGCCGCTTCTAAATAACGACGCTCACTTTTAATTTTACCCAACAACTTGGCAAATCGAGCGGCTGCAATTAAACCACCATAAACTGAACAAGCGGTATAGGTGTGAATACCAAATTTTTCTTCCCACAAATCGTAGCTGGCTTTGGGCAAACCAGTATCCTGATCACGATAGATAACCATAAAATCAGCTGCTTTTTTAATCAATGAATTATAAATCAATTCAATAAATTCTAAATCTTTTGATAATTCATAATGTTGCCACAGAGCAGTAATAACGGTTGCTGTTTCATCCTCTTGAATTGGTAATTCTGGCTGACCATCACGCAACCAGCCATGCCAAGAACTACCAAGTGATCGATCGGGACTATATTTATGCATAAAATAGCCCTCCTCACTTATCACTTCATTACTAAATTCAAAAAATCTTTTAGTTACCATATAATCGCCCGATCGATCAAGTGCCAAACTGGCATAAGCGGCATCACGAGGCCAAACATAGGCATAGGTATCTTTACCTTGTTGGAGCATATTAGAGTCACCGGAGGCAATTATTCCTCCATCAACATCAACATGAGACCGAACATAAAAAAGTGATTTTTTAAATAACTCAATTAAACTATCGTTTAGACCATAGAAATTAAAATTCTGTCGATTAACCCAGGCATGCCAAAAATCCTGACTAGTTTTGATTAAATAAGCCGCCCCCTTATATAAAACATAATCATTTAAATCTAAGATCTCTTTTATCGACCGACCAACAGCCAGCCAATAATAAACAAATTTTTCTTCTTCCGGTTCAAACTCAGCTTCCAGGCCAATAACTGAATCAGCTTGCCCGTGTTCAATTGGATTACTGGATAACTGGCCATCTTCGGCATCAATGTGGGTCCCCTGTTTACCCTCAGCATTAAAAACACCAGTACTAAAAGAATTAAAGCTCCGACCTTCGATCGTCGCATTTATAATAAATGCTCGTTGATTGCGATAATGGATAATCGCCTTATGTTTAGGATCATAGTAAGCAGTATGAGCGACCCTCGATTTATAGGGTTCAAATTGTTGACCAAAATATATCTTAATAGTTCGATTGTAACCGGCCCGATTTTTTACCTCCAGCCGTCGCAGAAAGATATCTTTTTCGTTATAAACAATATCATTGAAAACTATCTCTACTTGCAAACGCTTGTTTTCAGCCTCAATTTTGCCAATAAAAGTTTCCGGATTACAATTTATTTTTATCTGCCAATCTGCATCTGATAGCCATGACATTTTACCGTTAATCCAGATGCCAACTCGGTGAATCAAGTTATCACCAACTTGATTTTCTAAACCGACATAAGGAAAATACAGATCGCGGACTTGGCCAGTCTGGTCAAGATTTATCAAAATACTGCCATTACCTAAAGCTAGCGATCTAGACATAATTTTCTTTCAAATGACGACTAATAATTTTATACATACCAGCTGGGGTCCTGGTTTTTTTGATTTTACCGGCGCAGCTTTTATCTCCCAAAACATATTTTATCCAATCAGCAAAATCATTACGGCCATCAGCTAGGTGATATTTAAAATTTTCTGGATCAGCTGTTGATAGCCAACAACTAAGGTCAGCTAAACTACCAAGGGCCGGCCCATTATGGACAAAAAAACATCTTTCGTCCCAGACCACAATCAAATTTTTTCGTCGTCTCCGAGTAGCTGGTTTTTTATTACCAGTTGATTTTTTAACTCTTGTCTTTTTAGTAATTGGTTTCTTAACTCTTGTTTTTTTAATCGATTTTTTAGTTTGAACCTTTTTGGCTCTGGCTTTAACTGGTTTTGTTTTCTTGGTGTTAATTTTCTTTTTGGCTGGCATATTTTTTCTTTTTAATTTGTAATTTTCTCTCGACTCTTAATTTTAAATCATTTAAGACATTCATGAAAGCGATAAAAGCATCATAGGGTGATTCATAAGGATTAAAATATTTATGAACATCACCATCATTAAACCATTTGGTGCACATATAATAGAAGTGATCTGAAGTTTGTAATTTGCGCCAATCGTCTAACAGTCCTTTGTCTTTAGTTTTTAAAACTTGAGGTTCTAACTGATAGAGTTTGTAACAAGCCTCCCGTTGCATATCGTTAGATAGCCAGGCTGATAAATCTCTCTCCACATCAGCCCAAGAAACAAAATGAGGAACATCCAAAAAACCTTTAGGCTGGTAGCGTTTAGCTGCCTCCGATGGAGTAACAAAATCATTATCAGGGTGCTTCATAATCTCGGCTGGCAAAGCTCTTAGAAAATCAAAAATTCCGGTATCAGCCCACTGATGTTCACCAAAGGTCTCATAATCCATAAATAAATTAACCACCTCACCCGAACCGTTAACCGCCGACAACCAATTGGCAAACTTAGATGCCGTCAGTGGGTAATCAGCCCAATCACGACAAGAAAAGCGAAAAGCGATATCATCCGATAGGCGATAATTTTTAAGCAACAATCTAAGTCGTTTGGTACCAGCTGGCTGATAAATAAAATTGGGGTTGCGCCAGTTTAAAACATGATCTGCTCCTTCAGCTAAAACCGCTTGATAGCCCAATTTTTCAACTGCTCTGGCCAGATCATTATTGTAAATAAGTTCGGTATTACGAAAAACTTTGGGTTGGAAACCAAAAACCTGTTTGATTTTGTCATTATGAAGTTTGACCTGTTTTTCAAATTCTTTGGGCGAATACAAAAAGGATAACGAGTGATAATAAGTTTCGCTCAAAATCTCAACCCGACCGGTATCAACTAATCGCTTAAATGAATCAAGGGTAGCTGGTGAATACTCAATTAATTGATCGAGTAATACTCCCGATAGCGAAAAACTAATTTTAAATTCCGGATGTTGATTTAAAAGATCAAGTAAAACTTGATTGGTCGGTTGATAACTTTTACCGGCAACTTTTTCTAAAATTCGTCGATTATTTAAATTGGTTTCTGATTGATCATTAAAATACTGACTATCAACACCAATATCAAATAATCGATATTTTTTTATCCGATAAGGCTGGTGAACTTGAAAATAAAAGCAGACTGAAGCCATAGGCTAAGCTTGATTGATTAAAGCTTGATAAAGTTTTAAATAACCATCGACAGAACGATGCCATGACAAATTTTTAGCCTCCGCCTGCCCACATTGGCTTAAGGTCTGTTTTAAAGAAGGGTGATCAACAACGGCAATAATTTTGTTAGCCATTTCATCAACATCCCAAAAATCAACTTTCAGAGCATGATTTAAAACTTCCGCCACACCAGACTGCTTTGACACCAAAACTGGTGTACCATTACAGAGCGATTCCAGTGGTGTTAAACCAAAGGGTTCTGAAACTGATGGTAAAACATACAAGTCGGCTGCTCGATAAAGTCGCGTTAATTCTTGTCCCCGTAGAAAGCCGGCAAAAATTACCCGATCAGATATACCCAAAGCTGCCACTTGTCTGATTATTTGTCTTTCCATGTCGCCCGACCCAGCCACTACAAAAATAATATCATCACGCAGTTCACAAATTCGTTTAGCCACATTGATGAAATAATCCGGACCTTTTTGCAAAGTAATGCGACCGACGAACAAGACAATTTTTTTGCCAATCGCTTTTAAATCTGCCAAAACTTCGGGTAAGGGCTCAAACTCTTCAGCCTCGATTCCATTATGAACGACTGAAATCTTTTTTGCTGGTATGCCATAATGATCAATAATTATTTTCTTAGTTAAATGGCTTATCGCTAAAACCTTGTCAGCTTTCTCCATACCTTCTTTTTCTAATCGATAAACCTCTTGGTTAATACCATTACCACCGGTACGATCAAACTCGGTCGCATGAACATGGGCCAAAAGTGGTTTACCGGAAACTTTTTTAGCCGCCAGGCCAGCCGAAAACGACAGCCAATCATGGGCGTGAATGACATCAAAATCAAAATTCTTAGCTAGTTCAGCCGCTCGCAGACCATATAATTTGACCTCATCAACAAGCCCTAAACCATAAAGACCGGAGCCGACTTTCTTAAGTTCAGCCTCATAGCTATCTGAAGTAATATAGGGATAAACCAGAGAGTCAAGTCGGTTGATTGACACATTTGGGACATCAGCAAAAATAATTTCTGCTGAATCAGAAGTTACTGACACTCGTTTGGGTAAAACAAAATAAACTTTAATTCCCCTCTTGGCTAAAGCCCGGGTAATACCAAGACAAGCAGTACCTAAACCGCCACTATTGTGTGGGGGAAACTCCCAACCAAACATTAGAACTTTCTCCGCCATTTATTTAAATAATACCAATAAAAATATTAAAAAACCAATTCTTGATCTATTGCCAGCAGACGATTATATTTAGCCACTCGTTCGCCTCGAGCTGGTGAACCTAATTTAATTCCCCAAGCGCCAACCCCAAAAGCCAAATCAGCGATAAAATCATCATTGGTTTCACCACTTCGATGAGAAATGATAACTGCCCAATTGGCAGCTTGGGTTAATTTTATAGCTTCTAGAGTTTCAGATAGACTACCGATTTGATTAGGTTTTACGATCACTCCATTTATAGCAGTAGTAATTTCCGGTTGAACTAAACGTTCAGGATTGGTCACCGTCAAATCATCGCCGACGATTAACACACCGTTGCCTATTTCATTTTTTAATTGGCTAAATGATTCAGGTTTATCCTCCTGAAACGGGTCCTCTAAATATTCCAACGGATAGGTCTCGACTAAATGATGATAAAATTCGATTAATTCCTCGTCATTTTTAGACAAATTATCAGCCGCTGCATCAAGGCCAACGGTTATAGTATCGACCAAACCCAAATCGTCAGCCGTCTTCATAATTAATTTAAAAGGTTCTTCGTCTTGAGAACAAAGCGGGGCAAAACCACCTTCATCACCTAAGTTAATGGCTGTTGGTCCAAATTGCTCAACTAATTTTTCACCCAATTTTTTGTATAGTCTGGTTGAATTATTAACCGCTTCGGTCATCTTAGATCCCGGTAAAATTGCTAGATACTCTTGAAACATCAAATCATTACCAGCATGTAAGCCGCCATTTATCAAATTAACTAATAATCGAGGTGAATCATTGCTCGTTGTTGCTGATAGTTCTCTTAGATATCGCCATAATTGCTGACCTTTAACCTTAGCCGCCACTTTAGCTAAGGCCAACGATACTGGTAAAATAGCATTAGCCCCTAGTCGGCTTTTATCATCAGTGCCATCAAGTTCAATCATTGCCTTATCGATGCCAATTTGATCAAAAACTGATCGACCAATTAAAACATCAACTATTTCTTCTTGAATATTCATTACCGCTTCGGCTGCCGGTCTAAAAACAGCCTCGCCTGAGCCTCGGCTCTTTCCCTGAGGACAAGCAGCAGTTGCTCGCTGGTCGCCAGCTGTAATTGATACTTCGACTGTTTTTTCACCTCGAGAATCGAGAATTATCCTAGCCTCAATTTGTTGTATTTTATCACTCATGTTTGGGTACCACCGCCGTTGGCTGGCCGGCAATATAGTTTTTGATATTGTCTACTGTCGTATCCATTATTCGCTCTAGGGCCTCCTTAGTATTAAAAGCATTGTGAGGAGTGACTATGACATTAGGTAAATCAATTAAAACATGATTGGCTAAAACTGTTTTAAGATCAGGATTTTTAGCTGGAGCTTCGCTGGTTAGAAACGATAATTCATCTTTGACTGTCCCCTCTTCCTCTAAAACATCCAGAGCTGCTCCGGCCAATTGGCCAGTTTTTATTGCCCTAACCAAAGCTTGAGTATCGACTATCCCACCCCGCGCTGTGTTTACAAGATAAGCGTCAGACGCCATTAACTCCAAACTTTTATCATTTATGAGGTGGGTTGTCTCCGGTAACAGTGGTACATGCAAAGAAACAATTTTACTTTGAGCCAAAAGCTCCTCCAACAATACATAACGAAAACCCAAAGTTTCCGCCGCCTCATTATCAGGATAAGGATCATAGGCAATCACCTCCATCTCAAATCCCTTGGCGATTCGAATAACATTTTTACCGATTCGGCCAGTACCGACAACACCCAAAGTTTTACCTTTAAGATCAAAACCGCGCAGGCCATCTAAATTAAAGCTACCGGTTTCCCGAATTCGATCATAGCTGTCATAAACTTTCCGAGACAAAGTTAAAATCAAAGCGAAAGCATATTCAGCGACAGTATTTTCACCATACGAAGGCACATTAGACACAACGATCCCCCTTTCTCGACAGGCATTCAAATCAATGTGATCATAACCAGTTGATCGGGTGGCAATCATTTTTAAATTGGAAAACTTGGCTAGTATCTCCTTAGTTACTGCCGAATCAACAAAAACTGAGATAATTTCAGCATCAGCTGCCTGGCCAACTGTCTCTGGCCTTAAAATATCAGAACCTAAAACTACCTGAGCATCTAGGCCATCGGTTTTACCACGAGTAACTAAAAATTCTCGTTCCCAATCTTCTAATTGAAAAAATGCTATTTTCCTCATAAACCTTCTTGTAATCTACTTTCAGTTTCAGCAATTGATAAAATTGAAGTTAAAATGACATCCGGACTTAGAGACACACTGTCAATTCCATTTTCGACCAAGAATTCAGCAAAGTCAGGATAATCTGAAGGTGCCTGACCACAAATGCCAACATACTTACCTTGTCGACGACAGGCAGCAATTACATCAGCAATCATCTTTTTAACCGCCGGATGATTTTCATTAGCAATACCAGCGGTTACAGCTGAGTCTCGATCAAGACCTAAAATTAGTTGTGTCAGGTCATTAGATCCAATCGACATGCCATCAAATTCCTGCAAAAATTCCTCTGCTTGAATAACATTTGATGGAATCTCGCACATTACATAAATTTTAAGATCGTTATCGATTTGACGATTGAGTCCATTATCAGCCATTATCTTAATCACTTTCTGCCCCTCTTCAACTGTCCGACAGAAAGGTATCATTGGTACGACATTGGTTAAACCAACTTCATTTCTAACCTTAGCCAAAGCTTGGCATTCCATACCAAAAGCTTCTTTAAAATCATCATGATAATAGCGCGAAGCCCCACGCCAACCAATCATCGGGTTTTCTTCTTCTGGTTCATAAAGTTCGCCACCAATCAAAGTTCGATATTCATTGGTTTTAAAATCAGAAAATCTGATAATGACCGGATCTGGCCAAAAGGCGGTAGCAATTTTAGCAATCCCTTCAGCTAATTCATTTATGTAATAAGTCTTTTTGTTTTTATGTTCTCGTGCTCGAGCTTCTATTTTTTTAACTAGCGCTCGATCTTTAGGCCGTTTGCTTTTTTTCAACTTATCATAATCAATCAAAGCCCGAGGGTGAATACCAATATATGAACTGATAATAAATTCCAATCGGCCCAAACCGACACCCTTAACTGGTAAGTAATGACTCTTAAAAGCTTCTTCTGGCGAACCGACATTAACAGTTACTTTAGTTCTGGTCTCCGGCACTTTGTCTAATTTATGCTCGATTACTTCATAAGCCAAAGCTCCCTCATAAACCACTGCTCTTTCACCAGAGGAACAATCAACCGTTACCATTTGTCCGGTTTTGAGCTTCTTAGAAGCCTCACCCGTGCCAACAATACAAGGCGTTCCTAATTCTCGAGAAACAATGGCCGCATGGCTGGTTCGCCCACCTTTGTCAGTAATGATGGCAGCGGCAATTTTCATAATTGGCTCCCAGTCAGGATCAGTGATTTCAGTCACCAAGATTTCACCTTCTTTAAAGTCGCTAATTTTTTTAGCCTCTTTAATTACTCGTACCCGACCACTGGCAATTTTAGCACCAATAGCTATACCGGTAATAATTGACTTACCAGTTTCTTTTAGTTTAAATTCGCGATGAACATTTTTGTCGGCCAAGGAGTGGACGGTTTCCGGTCTGGCTTGAACGATAAACAACTCCCCACTTTTACCATCTTTAGCCCACTCAATGTCCATTGGTTGATAGCGATCTTTTTTCTGGGAAAAATATTTTTCAATAATGACTACCCAAGCTGCCAAGCGCGAAATTTCTTCATCAGTTAAACAAAAAACATCACGATCTTTGGTCGGGACTTTAACCTTTTTGGTACCATTAGCACCATAGGTCATCTTGATGTCTTTTTTACCTAATGTTTTAGAAATAATTGCTGGCAAACCTTTTTCCAGACCAGGCTTAAAAACCACAAATTCATCCGGCGTTACCGCTCCCTGAACTACCATTTCACCCAAACCGTAAGAACCGTTTATGATCACTACTTTATCCAAGCCGGTTTCAGTATCAATCGAAAAGGCCACCCCGCTTGAAGATAAATCACTTCTGACCATCTTTTGAACAGTAACCGATAAAGATACGTCAAAATGGGAAAAGCCTTTGTCGGTTCGATAAGAAATCGCCCGATTGGTAAATAATGAAGCAAAACACTTATGAACAGCCATCAACAAATCTTTTTCGCTGGCAATATTTAAATAAGTTTCTTGTTGACCAGCAAATGATGCATCCGGCAAATCTTCAGCCGTGGCTGATGATCTAACTGCCGTATCAACATTCTTAACTCCATAACGCTGGCCTAATTCGCGATAAGCCTCGACTATTTCCTCTTTTAAATCTGGCGGTAATTCACCGGTCATCATTAATTTTCTAATCGCCTCCCCTCGTCGACCCAAATCAGAAACATTATGGGTATCTAGACCATCCAAAATCTCTTTAATTTTTTCCCGCAAACCACTGCTATCGAGAAAATAATTATAAGCCCGAGCCGTCACCGCAAAACCATCAGGTACCGAAACTCCGAGAGGTGTTAAATTTTGAAACATTTCACCCAGTGAAGCATTCTTGCCACCAACTAATGGAACATCTTCAATGTTTAATTCTGATAACCACAAAATATTTTTTTCTTGTCGCTCCATAAAATTTTTTAAATAAATAATTATTAATTTACATTTTTAATATTAACATCAAATCGGAAACATTAGAACCAGTTTGACCAGTAAAAATGTGCCCCCCAACCTGTTCGAAAAAAGTAAAGGAATCATTATTGGTTAAATAATCCTCAACTGAAAGATTTAGATCCTTAGTTTTTTTAATTATTAAATTATCAGCCAAGGCACCAGCTACCTCAGTGTTATCCACCCCATCAGAGGCCAATGACATAATCAAAGTATCAGCCGATAAGAGAGGTAGAGCCGCTAAAACAACTTCCTGATTACGCCCCCCTCGACCTGAACCGGTTGTCTTAACCGTTGTTTCTCCGCCATACAAAAAAGCCGTTTTAGCAGGTGACTCTTTGATTTCTTGGGCCAAGCGACGACCAATTACTTGGGCCTCACCTTCAATCGCCGTTTGTTTGATTTGGGCCTTAAAGCCTAAGCTTTCAGCCTGCTTGATCATAGCTGACAAAGCTACTTTATTAGACATTACCAAAAAATTATTAACTTGAGAAAAAATAGAATTATCTTTGGGGGTTTCGATTATCCAAGCCGGTAAAAAATTATCTGGCCGACAAACATTATAGCGATTGCAAACTTCGCGAGCATCAAGGGCTGTCGTCTCGTCTAAGACCGTTGGACCAGAAGAAATAAAAGACAAATTATCTCCGGGAACATCGGAGAATATCAAAATCGCTGACTCAGCTGATTTAATCAAATTAGCTAACTGCCCACCCCGAGCCAGGGAAATATGTTTGCGAAAAGTATTAAGTTCTTGAATGTTGGCTCCGGACTTAAACAGCTCAGAAACTGCTGCTTTTTCCTTCTCCCAATCAAAGCCGGTGGGTTGACACAAAAGCGTCGAACCGCCACCAGAGACGATACCCAAAACAAAATCTTGAGGGCCAGCATCAGATAAGAAATTAATTAATGTTTTAGTGGCCTCAACATTTTTGGCTGACGGAAAAGGATGATCACCAGAAAAAAACTTTATTTTAGCTGTTGGTAAATCGATCGGTGCCGGCGCTACATCAATCGCTACCCCCTCATCTATTTTTTCACCAAGAATATTAATAACCTGACTGGTGGCCAAAAAAGCACATTTTCCAACGGCAAAGAACAGTAATCTACCACCCGATTTTAATTCATATTCCTGACCGCCAACCGTTAATTTATTGCCATCAATTTTTAAATTAGCATCAATTGTTTTTTTCGTATCAATCGCTACCAAACCGGACTCCGCTATCTGAAGGGCTGCTTGCCGAAGCGGTGACTTATTTAAAGCCTGGCTATTTTTTATTTTTATAAATTCAGCCATTTAGTTATAATCAAAACTGAACCGATCCTAATCAGTCGTTTGACCTTTCTATTATACCACAAGGCCCCCTAAAAAGGGGGCCCCGACTGTGGATTTTGGTTAAATTTTAACTTCTATATCTAATCACAAATAACATCATCTAACAGCCAATGATTATCAGTTCTAATCACCTTAATATTAGCTGATTTTTCATTGCCATAGTAATTAAAACTAATCGGAACTATGACCATATCCTCCGTTTCTTCGATTTCGGTAATCGATAAAGATTGTGGCTTGTCTTGAGCACACAAGAAAGGGTCAAAATTAATACCTTCTTCAACCATTACCCCAACTCGACTTTTAAAGTCAGTGGTTAACAAATTACTTTCTCGAAAAGATTGATCGCCAAGAGGACTTGTTTCTTGAGCTAAATACCAATCATAAAAAATCCCAACTGTTTTTTCTGGTGAATCAGACAAAACTGGCACAAACGGGCCGGGGATAACTTGATCAATCTTCCACCCACCATTTTCTAATATCAACTTAAAATCACGGACGGTATCACCACCAGAATATCGCCAATGAGTTTCCACTATAACATTATCCTCCCCTTCTGTAACCTGAATGATTTCATAACCGTCGGTTGGTAAATCTTGAACCCCAACAACCATCGCCAAATTGGAAGCTATCGGCAAATCATTGTTAAATGAAGTCAAAGCATCAACTGATAAGAGGCCCCTGGCTAACTCAGCCGCCGATTGATCACCTGTTGGTGGAGCAGCTAATATAAAATTATCAATAAATTTAGAAACTACGACCTCGGGTGAGTCGATTTGTTTTTCTCCACTTGACCACCACCAAAAGCCAACGACAATCAAAACAATAGCAATAACTAAAATTAATATATTTTTACCATTCATATTAATTATTTAACCAATAAAAACTAATAAAATTAACCCTTAAGCTAATCGATCGGTCAAAAAAGACAAAGCCTCGGCCGGCGATTCTTCACCAGTTGATATTTTATAGATTGCTTCAAATAAAGGCAAGTCGGAAACCGCCTCACCTAACAAAACAGCCATCGGTTTAGCTGAACTTAAACCCTCACATGATCCTTCTGGCCGACCAGCCTTAGCTGAAGCTTCACCAACTGAACGATTTCGGGAATTTAAGCTAAAACCAGTAACTACCAAGTCGCCTAGGCCGGCCAATCCATGCATGGTTTCCTCTTGCCCACCTAGAACTGAGACGATCCTCTCCATCTCGGCAATCGCCGAAACTAAAAATAAGCCTTTCAAATTTTCACCCCAATCAAGACCATCACCCAAGCCCAAACCAAAGGCATAAATGTTTTTAAGCGGGCCGGCTAGGGCTACCCCCCGCAGATCATTCGTCGGTAAAAGCCTTAAATTAGTGTTTGCAAACAAAGCTAATAGATCTTTGACCGCTTTGTTTTCACTGCCAGCAACCATCGCTGCTCCAGGCCGATTGGCTAAAATCTCCTCAGCAATCATTGGGCCAGATATTAAAACAAAATTTATTTCAGTCGGCAAAATTTGATTTAGTAAAAGATCCATCGATAGACCACTTTCATTTTCCAAACCCTTAGCCAAACAAACAATCGTCGCAGAATCCTCTAAATGAGGTAAAATCTCAGCTACTACATCTCTTACCGCCTCCGACGGTAAAGCCAAAAAAACAAATTGAGAGCCAGCCAAAGCTTCAACTAACGATGACGCTTGTTGGCGATGGCTTTCATCAATATCCCAAACAGCAATGGTCGAAACCTTATCGGCCAATAATTTAACTGTAGCTTGGCCGATTTCGCCACCGCCGATGATAGCAATTTTTTTTATCTTTTCCACCCTTTGATTTTACAATATAAGATCTCAACTGTTAAGCATTGCCAAGTTATTTTTTTCTGTTTTAATAAAACAGGAACAGTAACTTCAAAAACAGTAAAGGGGTAGAGCCATGACAAAAGAGGAAAACGACAATCAGCAAAAGTTCAAAGCTG
>Ga0172382_10003764_pt1 | contig 23801 bp, 22 predicted proteins | sample Leawel138RmetaG_FD_122245 | JGI IMG/M metagenome (GOLD analysis project Ga0172382, IMG submission 122245) | Leachate microbial communities from a municipal landfill in Southern Ontario, Canada - Leachate well 138R metaG | ecosystem: Engineered > Solid waste > Landfill > Unclassified | place... | reverse complement strand
TTAACAATTTGTACCAAAGAGATTGTGACTCCATTTCAATTCGGGAACATACATACAGAAGGTGATTTTGTCACAGGTATAGATGAAAAGCCTAACATCAAGACAAATATTCTTGCCGGAGTGTATATATTCAAACCGGAAGTTTTGAATTACATTCCTGAGAATGAATATTTTGGAATGGATAAATTGATTTTGAAGCTTATTGATAACAGTATTCCGATTACGCATTATCCGATTGAGGAGTATTGGTTGGATATTGGGCAAGTAAAAGATTATGAATTGGCGCAGGAAATATATCAAGAGAAGTTTAGTTGATAAGCTGATGAGGTATGTTGAGTGACATTGGTGGATTCGTGTTGTTAAGTGTCGTATTACAACTGTCTATGACTCACAAGCAAAGCTTGTTAAAGAGATTTATTTAATGACAAAAATGTTGTCGGAATAAGAGAAATATAGTTTGATCAGTCAAGTTCAAAGATCCGCTGTATCAGTAAGCTCAAATATTGCTTATGGTTTAGCAAGAGTAAGTAGCAATGATCAAGCTCACTTTTATGCCTATGCCTGCTTGATGGAGCTACTCTGCCAACTAACTCTACGTTTGGATATAGACTACATGAAAGAAAATGCTTATGACTCTTTGAGTCTAACAATAGATAAGGTTGCTGTTAGGTTTAATGCTTTACAGAAACCTGCTATAAATAAAGTTCTAAGACAGTGTTTTCCAGCATGAATTCATTGGAACACATGATTGTCAATAAACAATCATCCTCTAAAGCCTCGATCAGTTTGTTTTATTTGACTGATCGAGGCTAATGCCAAAATCATATTGAGCAGAAGTGATAAAAATTAATCCAAGGAATAGCTTGATTTTCGTATTAAACAACGCTTGGGAAAGACAATTTAAATATTAAGCATAAAGGATAATATGGAATATATAGATACTGTTGTAATTGGAGCCGGCGCAATAGGGCTGGCAATAGCTTATGAGTTATCGAAGACAAACCCTGATTTAGTAGTTGTAGAAAAGGAAACCGGATTTGGAAAACATACGAGTAGTAGGAATAGTGAAGTAATTCATGCCGGACATTATTATGATGTTGGCTCGCTAAAAGCAAAACTATGCGTTCAAGGCAATGAGTTGCTTTATGATTTTCTTGAAAAAAATGCAATTCCCTTTAAGAAGACAGGAAAGATAATTGTTGCGACGAATGAGGAGGAAATCGAGGTTTTGCATGATTATGTAAGACGAGGAGATGCTAACGGATGTGAAGGATTTCGATTGATTACTAAAGAAGAGGTTCAGGAAATGGAGCCTCTTGCAAAATGCGTAGCAGGGCTCCATATTTCATCGACCGGGATATTTGATACTCATAAATTTATGGAAAAGCTGGAACACTTGATTGAGGAACAGGGAGCTTTTGTTGTATATGGTAATGAACTAATGAGTATCATAAGAAACGACAACATGTATGAACTTCATTTTGCCGATGGGCAGATATTTCAATGCAAAAATGTGATTAACTCGGCAGGATTATGGGGAGACAGTGTTGCTACAATGGCAGGCATAGATATAGATAAATATAGGTTGCGAATGCATTGGTGTAAGGGGCAATACTATAAAACGACAAAAATTAAAGGCGTTGAGCACCTTATTTATCCAGTTGCAGATCCCAAAGGAATTTTCCTGGGTATCCATCTCACGATCAATTTAGCAGGAGAGGTTAGGTTTGGTCCAAATGCCTTTTATTTAGATGAGATTGATTATCAGTTTGATGAGGGATATTTTGATGAGTTCTACAGTTCCGTTAATAGATATATGGATGTCAGTAAAGAAGAACTTATGCCTGATGACTGTGGAATTCGTCCTAAGTTGCAAGGTCCAAAAGATGGATTTAGAGACTTTTATATATCCGAGGAAACTGATAAAGGACTTCCCGGTATGATAAATTTGATTGGCATTGAATCTCCGGGGCTTACAGCAAGCCTTGCGATAGCTAAGTATGTTGATTCTCTTTTAAAAAATAATAAAAATAAGGATATTTAAGGAGTTTAAGATGAAAGTAATGGTGACAGGTGCGGCCGGATATATTGGTTCGGTTTTAGTGAACCAGCTTTTGAGAAAAGGTTATGAAGTTGTAGGTGTTGATAGTTTGATGTTTGGGGGAGATGCCATCATCTCAGTATATAATCACCCCAAGTTTAGTTTCCATAAAGCTGACATCAGAGATATTGAGACTATTAAGCCTATTCTTAAGGATGTAGATGCAGTCGTACACTTGGCTGCTATAGTGGGTGATCCGGCCTGCGCAAAAGATCCCGAGCTTGCCGAGTCGATAAATTGGGATGGTGCGGTTGGATTGCTTGATGCAGCTCATGCAGAAGACAATGTTAAAAGATTTGTGTTTGCTTCCACTTGCAGCAACTATGGGAAAATGGAAGGCGATGAACTGATAACAGAAGATTCGCCGTTGAAGCCTGTGTCATTATATGCAGAGCTAAAGGTAAAGTTTGAGAATTATTTGTTACAAGGGAAATATCGTGAAGATTTTATGCCAACAGCACTGCGGTTTTCTACTGTTTACGGTCTTTCACCGAGACTAAGATTTGATCTTACAGTGAATGAGTTTACCAGGGATGTTGCCTTAGGTAGAGAACTTGTGATTTTTGGAGAACAATTTTGGCGTCCATATTGCCACGTAGAAGATCTTGCCAGAGCTTGCATTGCTGTAATAGAGGCTGAGTCTGAAAAGGTGAAGCAAGATGTTTTCAACGTAGGAGATACAAACGAAAACTATCAGAAAAAAATGCTTGTTGATGAGTTGCAGGTTCTTCTGCCTGAAATGAAGGTGAAATATGTCCAGAAAGATGAAGATCCGAGAGATTATAGGGTCGCTTTTGAAAAGATTAAAGACACTTTAGGATTTGAAATTACAAAAATTGTGCCGGATGGTATGAAAGAAATCATAAAAATTTTGGAAGATGGGATTATTACTGATCCGGATAGTCCGAAATATAAAAATATTTGATTGATACTGAACCCGCTAAAAGAAAAAGATTAACCGCCAATGATCGCGAATCAGGCTGCTATTAAACAGCGAATAAAGGTTAAATACTGGCGAACATTCGCTTTGGATATTCGCGTAAATTCGCGGAAGGAAAAACTATGAAATATAAACACATAATAGACTTTGTCCGTTCCTTGTACCCGAATAAAGGCTTCATTCCACTTCATGAGCCATACTTTGGCGGGAACGAAAAGAAATATCTCAACGAGTGTATTGATAGTACATTTGTGTCATCTGTTGGCAAATTTGTTGATAGATTTGAAGAAATGATAAAAGAACATACCGGTGCAAAATATGCCATAGCTACTGTGAATGGCACTTCCGCACTTCATGTGGCATTAAAGCTTGCCGGAGTTCAGCAAGATGATTTGGTGATCACACAACCGCTTACATTTGTGGCAACCTGCAATGCCATATCGTATTGTGGAGCAGATTCTGTCTTTATAGACATAGATAAAGACACCTTGGGATTGTCCTCTGATGCTTTAAAGATTTGGCTTGAAAATAATACCATTATAGAGGGTGATAGTTGTTATTATTTACCGCGAATTGACGCGAATGATAAAACGCGAATGAACGCGGATGTAAATGAGTTGAGAAGAATATCTGCATGCGTTCCTATGCATAGCTTTGGTCATCCTTGCAAGATTGATATGATAGTTGAAGTATGTGACAAATATCATATAACCGTTGTTGAGGACTCGGCAGAGTCCTTGGGGTCTTATTATAAAGAGCAGCATACCGGAACCTTTGGTAAGTTAGGTATCCTAAGTTTCAATGGAAATAAAACTATTACAACCGGTGGCGGCGGCATGATTCTTACCAATGATGATGAACTAGGACCGCTTGCAAAACATATTACAACCACTGCAAAGAAGCCACATCCATGGAAGTTTGAACATGATATGATAGCATATAACTATCGTATGCCAAATGTAAACGCTGCATTGGGGTGTGCACAGATGGAACGTCTTGATGATGTTTTGAAAAACAAAAGAGACACCGCGAGACAATATCGAGAGTTTTTCGAAAAAATGAGTGAAGTGGAATACATCGCAGAACCGGATCATTCGAGATCAAACTATTGGTTAAATGCTATATTATTAGAAAATTATAAAGAGCGAGAGTTGTTTTTGAAAGAAACAAATGAAAATAAAGTGATGACAAGACCTGCTTGGATATTGATGAATGAGCTTACAATGTTTAAGGATTCGGTTGCTGGAGATTTGAGTGTAGCACGTGAGATTGCAGATAGGCTGGTGAATACACCAAGTTCAAGGAGATGATAATGAAGAAAAAAATAAGAATATATTTGAGAGCATTTGAACCTGAAGACTATAAGCTACTTCATAAATGGAGAAATGATGTAGAAATTGGGCACTATTTCAGTGGGACTTTTAGATATACTTCTACTCTGAATGAACAAAAATGGGTAGAGTCAAAAATATTTGATAAAGAAAATGTGAATTGTATGATTTGCATTAAAGAATCAGATGAACCCATAGGATGTGTTTTTTTAAACAGTATTGATTATCTTAATAAGTCAGGACATTGTCCTACATTTATGGGAGCAAGAGAACATTGGGGAAAAGGCTATGCTACAGAGGCTCGAGTCTTAATTTTAAAACATGCATTTCACGACAAGGGTTTGGAACGTATTTGGGCACATGTACATGAGGATAATATTGGATCTTTAAGAATGCTTGAAAAATGTAATTATAAAAAAGAAGGAATCTTGAGGCGAGCGTCTTATGTAAACGGCGGATATAAGAATTATGTGGTACTTTCGATATTGAGAGAAGAATTTGAAGAGCTATTGGAAGAGTACGAAATATAGATGACAAATCACATTATCAATAACATGATAAATTCAAAGCAATGGGATAGGCTTTATCAATTATTAGACCCATCAAGTAAATCACCTTTTTTCTCTTCTGAATACTATAGATCATATACTGAAGTAGAAGGAGGAAAACCCTTGTGTTTTACGATGTATAAAGATGATGATAATTTCTTGTTTTATCCTTTTATAAAAAAGAGCATAAACGAAATCGGATATCAGCTTGATGACGATTACTATGATATCATTGGCGCATACGGATACAATGGTCCAATTGGAAAGACTTCTGATTCTGGCTTTATTAGATCTTTCAACGCGGAGCTTCAAGAATATTTATCACAGAAAAAAATAGTTACAGAGTTTGTTCGCTATTGTCCAATTGTGGGCAATAGACGTTTTCATGATTATACAAATCAAATCGATGTTTTGGATAATGTGTACATTAATCTGGCTGATGGTTTAGATTCTGTGTGGGAAAAATCTTTTGCTTCTCGAGTAAGAAGATCTATTAGAAAGGGAGCAAGCTATAATCTCAAAACTAATTTCTTTCGAGGCAATGAGATTACCAAAGAAAACATAAAGACTTTTTTTGATATATACAATGAAACCATGAAGAGAACTAAGGCGGATGAGTTTTATTATTTTGATTTTGAGTTTTTCATGAAGCTGGTTGAGAATCTAAATAAAACGATATTACTTTCGATTACTTATTTTGAAGATACACCAATAAGCACTGAACTGATCTTAATGGACGGGGAGCTTGCTTTCGGTTTTTTAGGCGGAACATTAAGCGAATATTATCAATATAAGGCAAATACATTTCAAAGATGGGAACTTCTTAAATACCTGGATATTATTGGGGTTAAAAAATATTCAATGGGTGGTGGAGCAATCCGCGGGGACGGGATATATAAGTTTAAGCTTAGTTTTGCCCGCGAATGTGAAAATCCATTTTATATTGGTATCCACGTACATAAAGAAGATATATATCAAGAAATAAAGAAACAGTGGAAAGAGAAGCACCCCAAAGCAGCTGAAAGATATGGACACTTGCTGCTGGGATATAGGCATTTGGACAGATAAGCAATTTAATAATTAATCATGTAAACGAAATGTTTGAATTATATCGCTCTTATTCTTGTAATGCGTGAATAACGAAAGTAAAAGTTTGGCTAACAAAACATAATCCTACTTATCATATGTTTTTTCTGAAGGAGACTTTTAGTGAAAAAAATACCAGAAAATCTTATTAAAATTGAAAATGAATATAGGACAGATATAATGTTTGATGGAGAGGATGATTCTGCATCGGACGCAAAACAAGAAAAGCTGAGAATCAAACAATGGATTACTTCACTTTTACAAAGTGAGAATCTGTCATTGTTAGTAGGAAGCGGGCTTACTATAGCTGTCTCAAATATATGTGGCATATCATCAGCTGGCATGGATACGTGCTATGAGGTAATTCCAGAAACAATTAGAGATAGTGTTAAGAAAAGAATTAAAGAAAGCGCGAGTACACTAAAGCGAGGGAAGCCTAACATTGAAGATCAGATTAGAGTTATGTCTGTAGCAGAAGAGGGGTTAAGAGCAATTGGAGGAGAGAAAAGTGCTGATGCTATAAGCAAAGGGCTGGAAAAATTACTGGAAGCATTTTATAACAAGCTGGTTAACAGCGAAAAGGAATTGAAAGCCAAGCTGTATAAAAATGATGAAGGAAGCAACATGAGTCCGATGGATTATTTAGTGGCTTTTCTTAGCAGTTTTGCTTTTAGAAGTGCATCTCGAGAACGCTTGAACATTTTTACTACAAATTATGAAAGATTACTGGAGCATGCATGTGATCATGCCGGAATTAGGGTTATTGATCGTTTTGTTGGGATGTTAGAGCCATTATTTAGGTCATCTCGTCTTGAATTAGATGTGCATTATAACCCTCCCGGTATAAGAGGAGAGCCTCGATACTTAGATGGAGTGGTTAAGCTATGCAAGCTTCATGGTTCTTTGGACTGGCGGTATGATCCTAAATTGAGAGTCATAAAACGAACAGGCATACCATTTGGAAGCAAACATGAGATAAATTCAGATGAGCGTGTGATGATCTATCCTAACTCTGCAAAAGATAGAGAAACAGCAGAGTATCCTTATGTTGACTTATTTCGAGATTTTGCAGCAGCGGTATGTAAGCCAAACTCTACTTTATGCATATACGGCTATGGATTTGGGGATGAACATATAAATCGAATAATTGAAGATATGCTTACAATCCCTTCTGCTCATTTGCTAATCATATCCCATGGTGATGAAAGTGGAAGAATTAAGCAGTTTTATGACAACTGCTCTCATAAATCGCAGATCAGTTTACTGATTGGCAAACAAGTTGGGGACCTCAAATTCTTGGTTGAGGAGTTGCTGCCACTTCAATCTATTGATAGAATTCTTGAAGTTAAACATGATACGCTTAAGAAAAAGGGAGAGACTGTAAAGACAGAAATTACTGAACAAGGTGTACCATGGTAGCTACGACACATCATACATCAAGTACAATAATAGGTGTAGTTGAAAGCGTATCTCCCGATGAGATATTAGTAAGACTCAACAGCGAGGCGCCGCAAGCTATGTCTTTGCATTTGGGAAATGTCATGCCATTTCCTCAAGTTAATGGATATGTGCTTATTCCGAGTCAGAGTGGAGCTATAGTTGGACATGTTGAATGGTTGGGTATCAGTAAGGCATTATATTCTGCAAAAAAGGGATATAAAGATGACACATTGGTAGAGCTGCCTATTGGGGCTAGGTATCTTAAATTGACTCCGGTCGGGACTCTTATCGGTAAGAATGGTGAAAACAGTATATGGCAGCTTGAACGCGGAGTATTATATTTTCCCGCTATCGGAGACGGTGTAACACTCCCAACAAGAGAGCAAGTGAAGGCAATTGTTGCCGGAAGCCAAAGTTCTGCAAAGGTTGCTATCGGCACCTGTCCCTATGGCTTCAATGAGAAGTTAAGAGTCGATCCCAACATTATGTTTGGACGACATTTAGCTGTTCTTGGAAATACCGGTAGCGGAAAATCTTGCACTGTTGCTTCTGTTATCCAGTCTATGATAAGGCAAGCGAAAAATGTGAAAGATGTTCCCAATGCAAGATTTATTGTTTTAGACCCGAATGGTGAATATTCAGAGTGTTTTAAGGATATATGCCCTGATGTTAGGGTTTTTAGACCAAATCCAGTGGATGAAAATGTAAAAGCATTCAAGTTACCGGCGTGGATGTGGAATAGTGAAGAGTGGTCGGCAATAACTCAAGCTGCGTATGGCGTCCAGAGACCTACGTTGCAAAAAAGCCTAAGAGAACTCAGGCTTGGGAAAGATGTATCGGTTGACTTTGAACATAAGAAAATAATAAGATGTAGATCGTTTTTACATTGGTTAAGTAGATTTGACTCTCAGGGAGTGGTTGAATATAGAGACATTATGAACTTGGTAAGAGGTGTGGAGCTTATTATTGAAGACCTGAATACATATAAGTCATACCTATCGGAAAATGATACAATAGATGAATGTATTAACAAGATGCATCACATTAAAACCAATAGGTGTTATGATGAAAAAAAGAAAGGATATAATCCGTTTTCAGATACAGATATAATCAAAATAAGAAAGGCTGTTGAGAGTCTTGTAGGAGATGATAAAGAAGAAATACAAGTCTCTTCAATAACAGAAGATTCTCCTGTTAAGTTCAATATAAAATTTATGCCTGATTCACTTAAGAATATATCAAGAAGAAGCGGTGAGAAATCCCATCAATATGTGGAAACACTGATTATGCGAGTTGAAGCTCTATTAAATGACTCGAGAATATTGCCAATTATTGATGACAATAATATGAGTTTAGAATATTGGTTGGGAGACGTCATTGGTGAAAACGAGGCAAACAATGGTCAGATAGCTGTTATCGACCTTTCTTTGATGCCTTATGAGATTTTGCATTTAACAATAGCAGTAGCGGCAAGGATAATTTTTGAATCTCAACAGAGATATATGAGACAAAATAAGAAGAGTTTGCCGACTACACTCGTCTTAGAGGAGGCACATACCTTTGTTTCTAAAGATTTAGCGGGATTTGACGATAAGATTACCCCCAAACAGATGTGTAGGCAAATTTTCGAGAAAATAGCGCGAGAAGGACGAAAATATGGGTTGGGGCTCGTCGTTTCATCGCAAAGAGCTTCTGAGGTGTCTGAGTCTGTTCTGTCGCAATGTAACACTTATTTGGTGCATAGGATAACCAGTTATAGAGATCAAGAGATTATAAGCAAGCTTGTTCCTGATAACAGTAGAGGATTGTTAAAGGAACTGCCTTCTCTGCCTACAAGGCATTGTGTAATGATGGGGGCTGCTGTTGAGATACCCGTTTTAGTGGAGATTCCTATCTTAGAGAGGAAGGATAAGCCAATGTCTGAAGACCCTAAGTTTTGGGAGGTTTGGGTCGGACTAGAAGAGAGAGAGATTGATTGGAGGGATTTAGTGAAAGAATGGGTAGGCAAACAACTTAGATAAGTGTGCTGCAAGTTGAAAATAAAATGAAAAAAACAATAAATAGATATGCGAGCAGACTGTATCATTATCTTGAAAAATGTGCCATGCAAGAAAAAGATAAGGAATATAGGCAAAAATTTAATATTCATCCAAAAGCACGGTTGGGATATCTTCCACATATTGTTTTTTCTGGAGATATTACCATTGGCGAACATTCTTATTTTAATTCTGGTAAAATATCCAGCGGGAGGGGATCAAAGGTTGTAATTGGCGACTGGTGCGCCATTGGGCATAATGTTAATATACATGCTATAACTCACGATCCTGAAGATGCTACGGGGCCTGAAGAAGAAAGAAATGCCATTGTTGGAGATATAATAATTGGTGATAATGTATGGATTGGATCAAATACTTTTATTTTACCTGGAGTAAAGATAGGTAATAAAAGTGTAATAGCTGCAAATGCAGTAGTGACGAAAGATGTGCCAGAGAAAGCAATTGTTGGCGGTGTACCTGCTAAAGTTATAAAAATAATTGTGTGAGACAGGAAAGGTGTATGAAATTAATAATTGTAAAACCGATTATGACGGAACCACGATTTCATTTTGATAGAACATTAGAGTTATCGAAATATATTGATATTGTGTGGATATGTGGATGGATGCTATATGATCACTACTCATTTGACAACTACCAGGCTAAAAATCATCAAATTATTGCTTTAGAAAAGGGTAGAATGAGAGGGAAATTTAAAGGTCTTTATGACGAGTATAAGTTTATAAAAAAAGCAGTAAATCAGATAAAAAATGAAGACCCTGATATTGTTTTAATCCATTCAAGCAGACTCGCATTTTTCTATCCAATATTAGCTCCGAAATTTAATTACATATTGCAACTTTTTACTACAAGTGTGAGCGCTTCAAATCTAAAAAACTTTTTTTGGGATACTTGGGAGAGACTTGTGATGCTTCCTTTTCAGAGATACTTTGTTGCAACGCCCGAAATGGTAGATTTGTTTAAGATCAATAAAAAGAAAAAAACCTATGTTACACGGTGGGGGATGAGACCTCTTTCAGAAACACCCAAAGAATTTAAAAATATCAGATTACTTTATATCGGTGTTCTGGGTTCAAGCCGAAGATTTGAAGACACATTGCGTGGATTAAGATTATTTTTAGATCGAAATCCTAATGCAATAATTTCTTACGACATTATAGGAAGAGCAAAACCGGTAGAGGTGCAGAGAATAAGGAATACAATCATAGAGCACAAACTGGAAAAATTGGTCACTTATCACGGCTATTTACCGGATGAAGACATTGTTGAGTATTTTGATGAATGTAATGTGGGCGTATCGTATGTTCCCATAACGCCGTATTACACAGATGTAATAGTTACAAAAACTGTAGAATATATGCTGTCTGGATTAGCGACGATTGCTACGAATACAAATAAAAATCGTGACATGATATCTGAGATAAATGGTGTTTTGATTAATGACACTGCTGAATCTTTTGCCCAAGGACTTGAGGAGATACAAAAAAAGTTATATATGTTTAATTTTCGGGAAATTTGGGAAAGTGCAAAAGAGTGGGACTTGGCTTATAACATAGAGCATGATATAATTCCTTTATTGAAAAAGATTGCAAAAAACCCTGAGGAACATTAGTTGAAGAGTTTTCTGAAATCTTTTGGCATATATGGGCTTATACCAATATTTGGTAAGTTCATCGGCATTTTGCTTATGCCGATGTATACAAGGTTGCTCAGTCCGGCTGACTATGGGGCACAAGATATATTGGTGCAATTAGCGGTTTTTTTCACCTTTTTGATCAATCTTGAAATCTACCAAGGCACGTGCAGACATTTCTATGATAGACCCACCATAGAAGCAAAGAAGAAATTGATATCTACCGGTCTATGGCTTACGGCGTTTATGGGGCTAATAGTCATGAGTTTGGGCTTGATATTTCATACAAATCTCTACGCTATGTTTTTTGACAGCGGAGATTATTGGTTAGCGTTTTATCTGATGTTGATTTGGGCACCTATCTCTGCATTTTATACTTATTTAGGTGTTGTAATGAGATATGAAAAAAAACCAAGATTATACTTCATTATAACGAATGTGCAATTAGTGATAAGAATATCAGCATCTATAGTATGCGTGGCTTTCTTGAAGATGGGGGTTGCAGGTGTGCTCTTAGGGCATATCATTGGGGAGCTTAGTGGAATGATTATGCTTAGCATCGTGCTTTGGAAATATTTTAGTTTAAGTTTTAGCGTTCCAGATATGAGTCAGATATTGAAGTTCTCATTGCCTCTTGTTCCTGCAGTATTGCTCATATCGTTTCAAAAGCCATTGATACGCTACTTGGTGGCAAACTTATTGGATATTAGTGCAATGGGATTTTATACAGTTGCTGCACAGTTAGCAAGTATTTTAGGATTCGTACATAGCGGTTTGAGATTATCGTGGCATCCCCATCTTTTTGAAATGGCAACAAAAGAAGGTTTTGAACAAGAGGTAAAGAGAATTTTTCATTTTTTTGTAGGAATTACTGCATTTGTTGCAACTTTAATCATCCTAAATGGGAGACTTTTAGTGAACATATTGACCACAGATAAATATCTTGCAGCAATACCATTAATAGGTTTTGTAGTGATTACAGAAATGCTTGAAATCATACGGCAAATATCCGGATGTGGTCCTGTCTTGGTAAAGAAAACTATTTATAATACTTATTATGAGATTGCAGCATCAGCTGCAATTTTAATTGCGTTTTTAACACTCTATAAGGTTATTGGCATCATTGGTCTTGCGGTAGCTTTTATGTTCGGGGCATTAGTCAAGTTCCTATTTAGCTGGATTTTGACCAAGAAAATGACTGAGATTAATTTTAGTATGAAATCTACTTATTTTGTGCTTGGATTATTGCTCACATTATCAGTATTTACTGCTTTGATTAAGATACCGTATATTATCTCCATTATTTTGTCGCTCCTTCTTGTAGGCTATTATTTATATAGGCAAAAAGATGGAATGCATAAGGTGTTGAAATTTGCGCATAGTAGGATGATTGAAAGATGAAGATATTTGAGCAAATTCGCCATTTTGAGTTTATTACTTCAACAACAGAGATACCTTATTCGCAAATATTATTGTATTACTTTATCTTGTTTGCCATATATGTGTTGTTTTTAAGAGGTTTGAAACCAACTTTTTTAACAATGACAATATTGTTAATGTTAAATCAAGGCTTCTTTGAGTCTCTTTTTGGCGCCTATGGTGTAACAAGCGTGAAAGCTGGTTTTGTTGTTTTATTAATAATACTTCTTTTTAGAATGAAACCAGTTAAGCTTAGCAATAAAGAAAAAATTGCATTGTGGTGCTTTGTCGTGTTTTCTATATTATTTTATTTGGGCTATATATTAAACGATGTAAGCATTGTATGGGCATCATATCAATATTATAAATATGCTTTCCCAGTAATAATTTATTTTGCAATCAAAGGTCATGATTTTAATGAAACACAAACTGACTATTATACCAATCTATTCTTTAAACTTATGGTCTTTCAAGTTATTTTTTCAGTAGTAAAAATATTATTACTTGGCTTAAGAGAAAACATTACAGGATCTATAGCTAACTTAGGTGGAGGGATTGGAATCGGTTATGCTGTAATGGGTGCTATCACATACTGGGTTATTAAAAAAGGAAACTTCAAAGCAAAAGATTGGCGTTTTGTAATAATGTTGTTAATCATACCCGCAGCATCCGGCAAGCGAGCAATATGGTTTTTATACCCTATAATTATAGTAATGCTAATGTGGGAAAGGGTTTCAAAGAATTTTATATATAATGTTTTAACAGTTATTTTGATTGCACCACTCTTGATTTATGTGGGATTTAGGTTAAATCCATCGCTTAATCCCGAAAGAAAACTATGGGGCAGTTTCGATTTTCAATATGCTGTAGATTATGCATTATCATATTCTGGCATGTCTGAGGAAAAGTTAGAGAGTGATTATGCTCAAGGTAGGTGGGGCTCTTCAGTGGCAATAGTTGATGAAACTATAGCTGACCCTCTTTCAAAAGAAGCATTAATAGGATATGCAAGATCGAGGAGCGGATCTTATGGCGAGCATTTTCGTCCAGAAGATTATGGGCTCATGCCGGGAACAATGGTATCTCAGATAGGAAGTATGATTATTCAAATGGGTTGGCCTGCTGCATTTCTAATTATATTCATTTTTTTACTTTTCATTTATTCTATACCTGACAGAAGAATTGCCCACATAATCACTTTCTATGTTTTATGGGATACGATATTGTATAGTGGTTCAATGATAAATGCACCCGTGCAATCTGTTCTTCTTGTATATTGTATTTGGATTATAAAATATAATGTGAAGATACCTGATGTGAGTGAATGTCATGAACTTGAAAGTAGCATAATTGAAAACAAAACACTAAAGCTATCCAGCCTTCCTGATGCATAAAATAATTTGAATTATATGCCACTTTTATAATTACTAACTTTGAAATCACAATTGTATAATAAGGCAACTAATGTATGAGAATAGATAATCGATTGAAGGTATAGCAATACAAAGATTGAAGGTGTAGCAAATGAAACGAGAAACATATATTGAGAGATACATTAAAGGCATTTTACGGGAAACTCAAATTGGTAAATATTATCGTGCAAAAAAAAGGTTTAAGTTAGGGAAAATGTTCCCCAAAGGTAAGACTATTGATGATTTATTTCCTGAAGTTCCCAATCTTAAAATTGTTAACGATCTCAGCAAGATTCCCAAGATTGGGATTCACGCAGATGCCACTGAATATGAAGGCTATGGGGTATTGGGTTCTTATTATCTGAGATATAAGAGGTTTTTAGAATATAATAATATTTCTCACACAGTAATTGATCTTAGTAAAAGCAATTGGCTTGAGCAGACGAAAAACTTAGACATACTTGTTGTTGCTTACACCTCTGAACCTTCAAGGCTTAACGAACTGCAAGCAAAAACTTGTATTCTTGAAAATCAATACGGCGTGATATGTTATCCATCTTGTAAAGACATGTGGTCTTATGAGGATAAAAATAGGGTTTATTACCTTGTTAAAGAGCATGGATTTGAACATGCCGAGACTTTTGTGAGCAATAATAGGGAAGAAGCAATTTCATACGTGAATAATGCAGAATATCCATTTGTATCAAAAATCAAAACTGGGTCTTGTTCTCGCGGAGTTGAATTAGTTAAGAATAAGAAGCGAGCACTGCAGATTGTAAAACAAAATTTTGGGGTTGGAAGAAGAGCATTATGGACATACTCGTTTGAAAAAGATTATGTGTATTTTCAAGAATTTATTGAAGGTGCAGAATATGACCTCAGAATATTTATTGTAGGCGATATCATTGGTGGGTACAAAAGACGTATGAAGGGTGATGATTTTAGAGCTTCAGGCGCTGGTATTTTAGACAGAAGCCTATTCCCGGAAGAGGCAATAGCCATAGCGCTTAAACTAAAAGAAAAGTGGGATACAACAATCCTTGCGGTTGATTTTGTTTATTGCAAGAAAACTAAAAAATATAAAATAATAGAAGCATCAATTTCCTTCGGACTTGATTATCCAGAATATCTTGAGAATGATGGCAAACGTGTGTTTTATGTTAAAACTCAAGAAGGTGTCGAATTGAGAGATGGATGTTTTTGGGTGCAAGAGTTCATATTATTTGAGCTGATAAAAAAATGGTTTGAAAAAAATGAAAGTAGCATTTGTCTCCAGTGGGAACTCGTTAAAAACGATTAGTCCGATAATAAAAGCTCAAGGTGATTCTTTAACAAGACTTGGCTTAGATGTCGAATATATTCCAATTGAAGGGAAGGGCCTATGGGGTTACCTAAAAAGCATTCCGAAAATAAGAAAAAAAATAAAGGAAATCGATGTGGATATAGTTCACGCTCATTTTTCTTTTAGTGCTTTTGCTGCAAGCTTAGCTGGCGCAAAACCGATCGTTGTTTCTTTGATGGGGTGGAATATTGAAAAACGTTTATTAAAATTAATGATAAAGATTTTCAATTTTCTGTTTTGGGACGCTTGTATTGTTAAATCGGAAAGAATGAAGCAATCTTTAGGAATAAAAGATGTGATATTATTGCCCAATGGGGTTGATACTGATTGTTTTAAACCAATGGTAAAAGAAGTAGCTATGCGCTATTTAGGGTGGAGCGAAGACAAAACTCACATACTTTGGGCAGCTAATCCAGAAAGGCCGATTAAAAATTTCGTATTGGCAAAAGAAGCTTTTAATATCATGAAAAAAGAAGATATGGAGCTACATTTTTTAGAAGATGTGCCTCATGATGAAATGGTTTATTACTATAACGCAAGCGATGTTGTCTTTTTGACCAGCATAGCAGAGGGTAGCCCAAATGTTATTAAGGAAGCCTTAGCTTGTAATTCTAAGGTAGTATCAACAGATGTTGGTGATGTGAGTGAAAGATTCCAAGGTAATCCTGCATGCTTTTTAACTAAACATAATGCGACAGATATCGCAGAGAAGCTAAAAATGGCATTGGATTATAAAGGAGTTATTGAGACACGTGAGCTCGTTATGGAGCTCGACTCAAAGATAATAGCGGAAAAATTAATATCGCTTTATAAAGGCATTTTGTCAAAGAAAAAAGGATTATAATGTATAATTGGTTTTCGAATAATGTAGCTTTACGGCTTTCAGATTTGATGACAGGAAAAAACATTAGTTGTTACCTTGAGTATTTAAATGAAAGCCAATATTGGTCAGAAAATAAGATTGCTGAGTTTCAGAATGCTAAGCTTCAAGGGTTGTTGAAACATTCTTATGAGAATGTCTCATTTTATAAGAATCTTTTCGATTTGTATGGTATAGTGCAGAGTCAAATACAAGATATATCTGACTTGAAAAAAATACCGATTCTGACTAAGGGTGAACTTCGAGGTGCTGTGAATTCGGGTGAGCTCATAGACAATACAACTGATATAAGAAGGTTTGAGAAAAATAATTCAAGCGGCTCTACTGGAGAACCTTTTTGCTTTTATCTTAATAAAGATGCATCGAGCATAAGAAAAGCAAGTGTAATAAGAGCATGGCAATGGATGGGGTTTAACTTAGGTGACAAGATTTTACGTGTCAGCCCTCTTGAAAGAACGGGGATTATAAAACAAATACAGGATGTTGTGACAAAAACATATTATGTTCAAGCATACAAGCTTGATGAAGCCGAGTTTTCAAGAATTTCTGACGCTATTAACAAGCATAAACCGATCATATTGAGAAGTTATCCCGATCCGCTCTATTTGCTTGCAAGATATATCCGAGAAAACAATGTTAACTTGCCACAAATTAAAGCTATTAATACTACAGGTAGTACGCTTCACAATGTGTATAGAGAGTATATAGAGGATGTTTTTAACTGTAGAATTTATGACTCATTCAGCTGTGAAGGTGGCGCGGTAGCGTCCCAATGTTCAGAGAGTTCACTTTATCATCTTGCAGATGAATATGCAATTACTGAGGTGGTAGACGATTCTGGAAATCCTACAAATAAGGGACGCTTGATAACCACGGATCTATGGAACTATGCAACACCTTTTTTAAGATATGATACTCAGGATGTTGTAGAGATTTCTGAGCAAAATTGCTCATGTACGCGTGGACTATCTGTTATTAAGCAAATTTATGGTAGAGCTTCTGATGTTTTGGTAACATCAAGCAAGCAGTACCTATTCGTGAATAACTTTACCGGCCATTTTCAAAACTTACTTGGCATAGACCAGTATCAAATTCATCAGAAATCAATTGATGAGTTCGAGGTGAAAATCAAACCCAATGAACAATATGCGGATAGCGTTAAAGATGCTATTTTGGGGCTTATGAAAGAGATCATAGGGGATGACGCGAATGTGGCTGTAAGCTTGCATGAGGAAATACCTGTTTTGAAAAGTGGGAAAAGGCGGTTTTTGATAAGAGATGAGAGTGTGCCGTTGGGGATTTGATTGAGTTGTGAGTTTTCTTAACCACCGAGAACACAGAGGGCACCGAGAAATTTATATGATATATGATAAAGAGTTAACAGATAAGATAATTGGTTGTGCTATACAGGTGCATAAGAGTTTGGGTTCTTCATATTTGGAAAAGTTATATGAAAGAGCTTTGATGATTGAGCTAGCGGACCAAGGGCTTAAAGCAGAAAGTCAAGTTCCTACGCAGGTTAGGTATAAAAATCAAATAATTGGGGATCATGTGTTGGATATAGTAGTGGAAGATAGGGTGATTCTTGAGCTCAAGGCTTGTGCTAAAATCCATCCAGCTCATGAAGCTCAGTTGATTCAATATTTGCATGCTGCAAAAAAGAAAGTTGGGTATGTGATTAATTTTGGTAGTGTGGGAAGGTTGGAGTTTGTTAGGAAGGTTTTGTGAATTGTTTTTACCACCGAGAACACCGAAAGCACCGAGATTTATAAGAGTAAAAAATCAAGATTAGTTTTTGGAGTTAGTGGTGTGTTTTACGACTAAAGTGTTAAAAGTTTTTAAGGATAATAGAAAATGAAAAAACAAGCTATTTCATTATATTCGGTGTCTTCGGTGATCTCGGTGGTGAGAATATGAAGAGAGGCGCCGTAATCATAGAGGGGCATGTCCAGGGCTTAGCTAATACGCGGCTTTTGGGAAAGAGGGGTATTCCTGTAATCGTTGTCGATAAGGATAGATGCGTGGCGAAATATTCGCGGTATTGTAAGGCGTTTTATAAATGTCCGGATTATTTGACGGATGATTTTGCTGAGTTTTTATTGAGGCTGAATAAAGCGTTTGATTTGAAGGATTGGGTTTTGATTCCTTCGAATGATCATGCTGTGCATACTATTGCGCGGAATAAGGATAGATTGGCTGAGTGCTATCAGGTTATAACGGAAGATCTGGATAAGATTGAAAAGATATATAATAAGAAAGAGTTGCTGTCTATTGCTGAAGGTATTAGGCTTCCGATTCCGAAGACGGTAATGCCGGTGGATGAAAATCCTAAAGAAGTAGATCTGCGATATCCTATAATAATCAAAGGAAATCAGGGGCTGAGCTTTTATAAGAGGTTTAAGCATAAGGCTCTGATGTTAGATACGCCTGATGAACTAAAGCAAGTTTGGGATGGCATTTTAGAGGGTGCTAAGCCGGACGAGTATTTTATTCAGGAAGTAATACCCTATGATCATAAAACAGTGTCTGTAACAGTCTTTGCGGAAAATGGTGAGATTCATGCATATTGGATGGGTGTGAAGCTGCGCGAACATCCGGTGACGTTTGGCACGGCGACGAGCTGCATGAGCATGTTTGAAGAAGACATGCTTGAATTGAGCAGGGAGTTGATTAAAGAGTTGAGTTATACCGGCGTTTGTGAGATTGAATGGCTGCGTGACTCAAGAGATGGGATTCCGAAATTGATTGAAATAAATGCGCGTACTTGGCTTTGGGTTGATTTAGCGGCAAAATGTGGAGTTGATTATCCTAATATAATTTATGATTACTTGAATGAAGGAAAGTTGCCGCAGCCTATTGACTATGAATTAAATAAAGTCTGGCTGAATATTTATACGGACTCTGTATACTCTTTGAAGCGTGTGTTGAAAAAAATGGATAGTCCAAAAGAGATATTACGCAGTTATAAGTCATTTCATGAGGCAACTTGGGATATTAAAGACCCTGTGCCTTTTTTTATGTATGCAATGCTTTTAGGTAGGTTTTTAAAAAATAGATGATTCCTTATTTTAATCCCCAATTTGGTTTTAGTGATTTATTTAAAACTTTGCTTTGTAGAAAGCCTGAAGAAAAGCTAACAAGGATTTTTCAAAAGGTTTCCGGTAAAAGATATATACTTTTCACAGCATCATGTAGATCAGCCCTGTGTTTGGCTTATAAAGCTATAGGTAAAGAGGGCGTAGTTCATACGAGTCCTCTGACCTGTAAAGTTGCGTTGCTACCTATACTCGGAGCGGGCAATAGCATCAGGTTTCATGATGTAAAAAGAAGTGATTGGACTCTTGATCCTGACACTATCGAAAGTGAGCTTAACGAAGAGAGCATCGCTATTCAAGCAATACATCTTGGTGGATATCCATGTGACATGCAATCCTTAAGAGAAATTGCAAATAAACATAATTTAGTGTTGATAGAGGATTGTGCACAAGGATATGGGGCGAGTTATGGCGAGATACTGACCGGACGAATGGGCGATATTTCATGTTATACGCTTACGAAAAATCTCTTCAGCTTGGGTGGTGGTGTTTTTGCAACTGATAATAAAGAATGGTATGAAAAAGCGAAAAAAGAACAGCTGGAATTTCCTAAAGAAAGCAGTATTAAAATATCTTATAGAGCTGTAATGGCATTGCTTGGCACATATAGGAAATATGGTTTGGGAGAGAAGTTATATCAGCTCTTAAAAGGAAAACCCAAAACGACTGTTAACAAGGATGAGCTAACTCCTCTTGAAAAGGAATTAAGGCAGCCTGCGAGGCTGTATTTAAAGAGTTGTGCAGCAAGATGGGAGAAGATTGCCGAATTGGTTGAAGCTCGCAAATTTGAGGCGAGAGAGCTTTTGAATGAGTTAGCTATTGATAGTGATAGCATGCAGAATAATGAGCTTACCGATTCATCTTTTACAAAGCTATTTGTTTTAAGCAATGAAAGTTCACCCTATGCGATCGAAAAGTTGAATGGCTCAGGTGTCGAAGCAATGCACTTGGAGCATAAGCATAAAGTATACTATCAGGAAAAACTTTTACATTATGACTCGAATGTCGATCTTGGATCAAGCTTAGGGATTTATAATATTTTGCATGATAACTTGTTAAGTCTGCCTGTTGAGAAAAGCATCATTAAGATGAAAACCGAAATAAAGGACAAGCAATTGGATAAGAAGTTGAAAAACTATTTAATATATCTTGGGCATCCTTCCCACTTTTATGTGTTCAGACATATAATCCAAACCCTGAAAGAAAATAATTACAAAGTGGTGGTGGTAATTAAAACTAAAGATGTTTTAGAAGATTTAGTTAAATCTGAAGCTTGGGAGTATCATAATATTTCTAAAACAAGAAGAGGTAGCTCTTTTTATGAAATAGCTAAAGATGTTGTCGGTAGAAACTTATCTTTATCCAAGATACTGGTTTCTAAGAAAATAGATATAATACTAACATGTGGTTCTGATATCGCTTTTTTGGCAAAAATATTTCGCATTCCTTTGTTTCTTTTCAACGATGACGATTTTGATGTAGTACCAAAGTCAGCAACTTATGGGTGGCCTCATGTCCCTACTATCTTTGCCCCCAAGGGATGTGATATGGGTAAATTTAATTCTAAGACTATACACTATAATGGATTTCAAAAGTCGTTTTATTTGCAAGATAATGTTTTTGAGCCTAATCCCAATACTGTAAAAAATAAAATTACTAGTGACAGATATTTTCTAATTAGGGTGGTAGGTTTAGATGCACATCATGATGATGGAATTAAAGGCATTGGTGAAGCATTATTGGGGAAAATTGTTGATATATTAAAGCCACACGGCGATATAATTATATCATCAGAAAGAATATTAACAGAGAGATTTGAGAAATATCAAGTTAAGATAGATCCGATTGAGATGCATCATTTTATTTATTATGCTGATTTGGTCATTGGAGATAGTCAAAGCATGATACATGAGGCAGCTTTGATGGGTGTTCCATCTATCCGGTATAATTCATTTGTGGGGAAAATAGGTGTAATGAATATGTTGGAAAATGAATACGGTCTATCAATCGGAATCTCAGCAGGGCAAGAGGATGAGTTGCTTGAAACAATTGAGCGTGTTGTGAAAGATAAGGAATGTAAGTCAACAATTAAAAAAAGACTTGAAATAATGAATGAAAGTATGGTAGATGTGAATCAGATGGTGCTGGATTATCTGGAGTCGAAGGGTTATTACACAAGTAATAGCTGATTATCTGAAATATAGAGCTGTATTTAATGATTTTTAATAGCAAGAGAGGTTGCCATGGGTGTTAGAATAGGAAATTATGTTTTTGATGGTCCTTTTCTTAACGTTGAAAACTTAGATGATCAATCTGGGGTTTATGCTATCTTACGCCCCAGCGCTAATGGAAATTATGATGTTATTGATATTGGTGAATCGCATGCTGTTCGTAAAAGACTTAAGAACCATGATAGGGCATTTTGTTGGCTACAGTTTTGCGGCAATGCACCATATTATGCAGTTTATTATACCGAAGAATTTGCCAGAAAACAAATTGAACATGAATTGCGCATCATTTATAATCCTCCCTGTGGGGACAGATGATTTTACCGAGCTTGTGGGATATCTTGATTTCATGAAACTTCAGATGAATGCGAAATTTATCCTCACGGATTCCGGCGGCATTCAGGAGGAATATACATATTTTGGCGTGCCTTGTCTTACCTTGCGCGAGAATACTGAGCGGCCGATCACGATTACGGAAGGGACGAATCGCTTGGTGCCGCTGGATAGTTTGAGCATTATTAAGTATAGTGAGGAGATATTAGCAGGGAAGGTGATAGAGAGGCAGATTCCGGAGTATTGGGATGGGAAGACGGCGGAGAGGGTTGTGGAAGTTATTGGGGAGTATTTGGGGGTCTAAAGTTTATTGGCTTTGGCGGCATTGGTTGGTCAAAGTCATTTTTTTATGCGGCGTTGTGTGTCAGGGCAATGTGTATAGCGTTCATTTCATGTTTTGGTATTAATAATCAGCTTGCGTTGGATTTTCGATATATCGTGTATAGTGCTACATAATCTCAAGGGCGCAAAGAATGGATCGCAATCGGGAGCAGGTGAAGCTCAGGCTTAATTGGCGGGGAGGCTTGTCGGGCTGATCTTATCAGTTGAGCGAAAGTCGTTTGCTTGAGGCTGTTGCGGGCGATCTTTATGGCGTGTATGTTATTTGGGAGTATGTGTGCACGGGGCATGGTGATTCATCAAAGTGGGTTAAGGTAATGTCAAAGAAAGATTGTCTGTCCTTATGGATGATGAGGAGATAATTGGAGATGGCTCTGGGATGCGGATAATATTGGTAGCATGGGCGGAGGTTGAGCCGAAGGGTGTTGATGGAGTTGAGAGATATTTGGGGCGGGTGGTGGAGGCTGTGGTGGTTGAGCGATGTCTTGGTGTTGAGGAATTGAAGTTTTGAGGGTGTTGGGGTGTGGTGTCGTCTGTATTGTAATGTTTGTTTGTTGGGGTCTTTGAGATGTGGCTGTTTTGTTCGGCGGTTTCTTGTGCTGGATTTCTTCTTCGTTTTTTCAATTTTGATAATGTGTGGTGAGAGTTGGGCTCTATCGCTTGGATTCCTTCTTTTGTTAATTAAAATTAATCTTTCAGTTTTTGTGCCATTTTCAGATATCGTAGTGCGACAGTTATAATAAATGAGGTTGTTGGATTCGACACGTCCCCGTGTCGATAAATAGAGGATAAACGAGGACGTTTAAGAAATCAAGTTTTTCCATAATATAAAACAATATAGGAAGATTATGTATGTTTTTAAAAGTTTTTAAGAAGTATTTTGCATTATTTATCAGTAAAAAAGTTCCAGCCGATATATCTCAAAAGGATGAAGGCGATACCGTTTCGCTGGAATATATACAAAATATACACGATAACATTCAAAATATGATCAAATTTGGAGAAGCTAAAAATGGTGCACTCCTTACAATCAATTTAGGTGTATTTCTTAAGTTGGCTCATTCAAATTTTATATATACAAGTCTCATGTTGACAGTGTTTAGTGTCATCGCGATTGCATCAATTGTTTTATCTATTTTAGTGCTTTTGTTTTCATTTATCCCAAAATTAAACTTTCAAAAGACTTTTAATCCGATATTTTTTGGTTCCATCTCTAAGTTGGATCGGAATGCATTTCTTAAGGATGTAGATAAGTTGAAAGAAAAAGAATTGGTTGCATATTATTGGGAACAGATTCATATAAACTCGAATATCGCAATGTCGAAATTTGTTTATTTTAAGCGGGGAGTATTTTTAACTATTCTTTCGTTTATGAGCTATGGATTAATAAACATAATAAAATAAAGGAGTGTTATTATGTCTAATGATCAAACCTTATTTTTAAGCAGTGTACAAAACATTATTGATGATGCTTTGACACTTTTTGAGGAACCTTGAAGTGGATTACTTCGTTTGGACAGAATATTGCATTCTTTAAGGTGGTTTTTCTTACATTCCTTGAAAGAAGAAAGGGCAAATATTGCACCTTCCTTCCCTCAAGTTTTTCTTGCAATTTCA
>Ga0172382_10003763_pt1 | contig 23805 bp, 24 predicted proteins | sample Leawel138RmetaG_FD_122245 | JGI IMG/M metagenome (GOLD analysis project Ga0172382, IMG submission 122245) | Leachate microbial communities from a municipal landfill in Southern Ontario, Canada - Leachate well 138R metaG | ecosystem: Engineered > Solid waste > Landfill > Unclassified | place... | reverse complement strand
TGAAACCTTGCACAATTTTTGCACAGTACTATACCACTTCCAAAGCGAGGTTTATTGCCCCGACAACCGGATCACCGATAAACACAAAATCAAATTTGCCCGGATAGCGGCGTTCAATCTCGTTTGCCGCGCTATCGGCCACCCGGCGCGACTTATACGTTCCGCCCGCCAAAACCAGCGGCACTTGCCCTTCAAAATCAAGTTTTTTTGCCGCGGCGCAAACAGACTTGGCTATCTCCTTTCCCGCGGCAATCAAAATCTCCTGCGCGATTTTATCTTTCCGGTTCGCCGCGTGATCGCAAATCGGCGCCAGCTGTGATAAATTGGCGGTTGGATTTTGATAGATGAATTTCAAAAATTCATTGATGCTTTTGAATTTAAGTTTTTTGGCCGTCATTTGGCCCAAAATTGTTTTTGGACCGCGCTCTTCCATATCCTCGGCAATCGCTTGCGCGACTTGCGCGCCGATCCAAACCCCCGAACCCTTTGATGCCAGCCAGCCCTTATTGTTGGCTAAAAATTCTTTTTTGCCGTTCCACCCGTGAGTGGCGCTTCCGGTGCCCGCAATCGCCACAATTCCTTCCGGGCACATCGCCCCGCTGCGAAACGCCGCCAATTGGTCCGAACCGATTATTACCTTGCCGGAAAAAATTCCGGCAATCTTTTTTTGTTTTTTTAGTTCTTTTAAAATCCGCGATTTTTTGTCTTTATATTCCTCCTCCATTGCCGGCAAGCCGATAAACGTGGAAATAATTTTGGCACTCTTCCTCCTTTTTATCAAGTCATATATCGCTTTCGCCACATTTTCGGCCGCCAATTTTATTCCCGCATTGCGCACGTTTGAACCGCCCGAAACTACCCGGGCAATAATTTTGCCATTCATATCAGCCAACGCCGCCGCCGTCTTTGTTCCCCCGCCATCAACACCGATGACAAACTCCCGACTATTAACTTTTAACTTTTTACTCTTAACCATAATGCAAATTTAATCCGTGGAGACGAATAATTCTTGGCCTCCATAGCTCTAGCGAAAGAGGCATTCGCCCGCACTTCCATTCTAACATATCACGCGCATCCATATAAAAAAAGAAGGGCAATCTGCAAGTGCAAACTACCCATTTCAAGGAGTCGGCCGCTTATAGATAACAGCCACTCCGCATTTCGGAGAATTCTGGGAAGACATTATCTTCCTGATCTTGTCAGCAATCTCGCTAATCGGCTGGAGAAGCATTACCCCAAGTTGCAATAACTTCCCCTCTATCTCTTCCATGGTTTTAATAATTAAAAAACCGAATTTCCCCGACTTGCTCGATGCCTCGTTGATAGCATTCAAGCTATCCTTATCGTTAATCATTAATATCGCTTCCATGCAAATTCTCTCCAAAAAAACATATTCCGCGGAATTATTCCGCGGTCATTTTTGCTTCACGCCTTGCGCGAAGCAAAGCCGGTGCTGGCTTTACTCTACCAAACAATTTCCAATCCGTCAAGGTTTGCTACTCACATAATCTTTACGAGTATTGAAGGCGTTGAAGTCAAACTTCAATATGCTTGTTGAAGTTTGACTTCAACGCATCCAGACTGCTGTCATCTTCAATATTGCGCATTACCAATTGGTTGGAGTCAACCAAACAGTTTTTGCCGATAAATCGGCCGGGCATAAAGGTGGCGCGCGCGCCGATTTTTGAATTTTGACCGATGATAACTCCCAAAGATTTCAATCCGGTGGCAATTTTTGCCAAAACTTTCTCGCCGTTTTTTTCTTTTTTTATCAGAACCGAAATTTCTTTTCGGTCAACGCGCACATTTGTGGTGATCGCGCCCGCGCCGACGCGCGCTCCCCGATCCAGAATTGAGTCGCCGAAATATCCCGAATGAACATGAACATCCGGCTGGAATATGCAACGCGCCGCTTCGCAAAACGCACCCACTATCGCACCATCCTCCAAATCGCAATAATCGCGCACCACGCTGTTGTTGCCAATCACGGCATTATCGCCGATATAACACGGTCCTTTAATCACCGCCCCCTCGTAAATTTTGACATTTTCGCCGATAACCACATTGCCCTCAATGATCGCGTTTTTGGCAATTTTCGCGGAATTGGCAATTTTTTGTTTTGTTAGAAATTTGTCAAAAAGATATTTTTGCACGCCAAACAAATGCCACGAATATTTCAAAGATATTCCCGTATAGTTTTCATCCAACATTACAACGCGCGCGTCATTTTCCTTGGCATAAGCGTCAATCGCAGCTTCAAATTCTTGGTTAAAATGCACTTTTCCCAAAACTTTATCCAGACAATCCAAATATTTTTTATCAAAAAGATATATTCCTCTAACTTTAACATTTGACGGCTCTTTGCCTTCGACCGGCTTTTCAATCATTCCTGTCACCTTGTCTTCATCAAGACCGACAATTCCATAGAGCCAAGGAGTTTTTGTAATTTGACCCGCCAATATTATTTTTGTTCCGGTTTGCCGCGATTTTTCCGCCATTTTGGCGCAAATCTCACCGCAATCAATACTGTGGGCATGCACCACAAAAAATTGCCCCTTGATATGATCTCGCGCCGCAACCATCGCCCCGCTCATTCCGTTTACTTCCGGCTGAATAACATAACTGATATTTTTGATTTCAGAAAAGTTTTTTAACTCTTTTTCAATCTCACACTTCGGGCTTTGTACCACCACAATTTCGCCGACTCCAATTTGGCGCAATCCGTTAATGGTATACCAAACCAGCGGCTTGCCCATAACCTGCAACAAACTTTTATGCCTCCCGTTCAGCGGCCAAAATCTTGATGATTCCCCGGCGGCCAAAATAACCGCCTGCAATGGTTGATTATTTCCCTTTGCCATTTTGATAATTTATTAATTTAAAAATTTGCTTTATGACTTTTTTTGGATCATAGGCAAATTCCTTTTTTTTCAATAAATCCGCGCCGACAAATTTGTCTTTGGGTAAATCAACATCAATTTTAAACGGTTCGCAGATCATAGATTCTTCTTTTTCGTATTCTTTCAGCAAATCCGTATCGATCGGGGCGTTATTGTAGATAACATAGTCCAGGGAATGCCCCATATATTTTTCCACTTCCGCGGCAAAGCTTTTGATTGAAAATCCATGCGTTTCCCCTTTGCGCGAAACTGTGTTGCTGATCAAAATTTTCTTTGCCTTGGATTTTTTGAAAATCGCCGGAGCATCCTTGGGCAAAAAGCACGGAATTGTGCTGGAATATAAATCACCCGGACCGATAGTTATTATGTCCGCTTCCAAAATCGCCTTCTTGGCTTCGGAAAACATTTTTGATTCTGGTTTTTGGAAAACTTTATTAATTTTTAAATTCGTATCGTGGTTGCCGGCAAGCTCGATTTCTTCCTCGCCAATAATTTCGCTTCCGTCTTCCAATTCGGCAATAATATGTGTTTTATCAATGACCATGGGCAAAACGCGGTTTTTACCAATTTCCATAAATTCGGAAATGATTACCATGGCTTTTTTGTGGCTTTTTAAATTCCACTCCAATCCAGCGATAAACGCATTGGCAAAAGATTGCCCCTTATGCCAAGCACCGAAAAATTCATCACCGAAACGAAACTTCCAAAGGTCCTTCTTCCATTTTGGAGCATTGGATAGTGCCAAAATATGACGCCTTATATCTCCGGGGGGAAGCACGCCGAATTGCTTGCGCAACGCGCCCGCCGCGCCGCCGCTATCCACCATTGAAGTAATACCCGCTAACTGAAACGGATATTTTTTAAGCGGCTCCAAGAGCACCTTGGGCACCAAATTTCCCCCACCCAAGCAAACAATTTTTAACTTTGTATTTTTATTATTTTCTTTGGTAATCATAGACAAAAGGCCGTTTATTCCTTAAACTGAATGATAACTTAAAATAATCTTATTTTCAACTTATTATGGCACAAATTATGGCGGAAAAATTTTTAATCAAAGGGCAGAATCAATTAAGCGGCGAAGTTGATATTTTTGGCTACAAGAACAGCGCAGGCGCGATTTTATCCGCCGCGCTTCTCACCGAAGAACCGTGCGTAATTGATAACTTATCTCTGTGCAGCGATGTTTTGGACCAAATTGACATCATCGGGCAAATGGGCGCCGAAGTGCAATGGCTTGATAAAAGAAAAATCCAAGTCAACGCGAAAAACATTGACCCGGAAAAAATTCCTTGCGCTCTTTTTGAAAAAATGCGGGTTTCGGCCTTGCTCATCGGGCCGCTTGCCGCCCGGTTTAAAAAATTTAAAGTTCCCCATCCCGGCGGCGATAAAATCGGCCTGCGGTCGATTGGCATCCATTTGGAAGCGTTAAAGCAAATGGGTATCGGCATTACCGAAGAGAACGGCTTTTACCATTTTGACGTTCCTGGCAAAATTGAGGGAACGCGCATAATACTGCGCGAGTTTTCCGTTACCGCCACCGAAGTCGTAATGATGGCCGCGGCAACGGCAAAAGGCGAAACCGTGATTGAAATCGCCGCGGCCGAACCGCAAGTGCAAGACTTGGCGCTGATGCTGCAAAATATGGGAGTGGTAATTGAAGGAGCGGGAACGCATACGATTAAAATTAAAGGAGTTCAAAAGCTTTCGGGCACAAACCATTCGATTTGCCCCGATCTTTTGGAAGCCGGCACATTTATGATCGCGCTGGCGCTCACCGGCGGCAAAGGCAAAATAAAAAACACCAATCCTTCGCACTTGATATACTTTTTTGAAAGGATGCGCGATATCGGCATTGATTTCCGGGTCAATGATCGCGAAATTATCGTTAATCCGTCGGGAAATTTCAAAGCGGCAAAAATACAGGTTCTTCCCTATCCGGGATTTCCCACCGACCTCCAGCCGCAAACCGCGGTTCTGCTCACTCAAGCCAAAGGCAAGAGTTTGATTCACGAGCCGCTTTATGAAAATCGCTTCCAGCACTTGCAGGAATTGCGCAAAATGGGCGCCGATATTGAAATCACCGATCCCCACCGCGCGTTAATCTTTGGCAAAACCGATTTAATCGGCACAAAAGTGGACGCCTCCGATATCCGCGCCGGCGCGGCATTGATTCTCGCGGGACTCGCCGCCAAAGGCGAAACCATAATCAGCAACATCTCGCAAATCGAGCGCGGCTACGAAGATTTTGGCGGCAAACTCCGCGGTTTGGGAGCGGACATCAAACGCATATAAATGAATTTTTCAGTTTTCAGTTTTCATTGAATTTTCAATGTTCATTTATCAAACAAAAAATCCGGCAAAAGCCGGATTTTGGTTTTTGTTCGTAGGAGCAGCCCTTGTGGTTGCCCGAATTGGAAAGGGCGGGTACAAGACCCGCCCCTACAAGATTCACGACTTCGCAAATTTTTTTGCCAATTCCCACGCCCTTACATTCAGCTCAAGATGTTTGGGCGCCACCGATGACTTGATCGCTTCCAGCATTATTTCGGGTTCAAGCGGCACCATTTTTTCAAACGCCGCGCGGCAAAGCAAATAAACTCCGGCAACCGCCGCGTTTCCCAATTCTTTTTCGCAAATTTCCGCGGCATTGACCACCTCTATTTTTTTGGTTAATTTTTGCAAATTTTTCACTATCTCCTCTTTTGCCAAAGGCGATTTCCCGGGAATGGGCACAATTGTTTCACTGATTAAGTATTGCGTTTCTTTATTGGCAAAATAGGCGGCTTTCAAACATTCCTGCATTTCCAGCCCCACGATCAAATCCGCCTTTTTTGCCGCCACCATGGGCGAAAAAACCTGCTTGCCGAATTTAATGTGCACCTCCACCGATCCTCCCCTTTGCGACAACCCGTGCAATTCGCTGGTTTTGACATCCAGCCCCTGCTTATCCGCCGCGTCGGCCAAGACTTCCAGCAAAGTGATCAACCCCTGCCCGCCAGTACCCACAATCACGCAATTAAAAACCTTGTTGTTATCCTCCCCACTATTATTTGTTTTTTTAACTTTTATCATATTTTTGCCAAATCTTTGATTTATGATTTAAGATTTATGATTTAAGATTTTAAGGCGCACCTCTGTTTTGCCAAAGCTTCACAGAACGCGCCTTGCCAAACCTGCATCCCTGAATTCATTCTATTAAAAATTTCGCAATTTATCAAATAAAAACGCTTTTAAAAAACACAAAAGCACTAAATCAAAAAATATTTAGTGCCAAAAAACAAAAAATGACATCTCAATTATGCGGAACAATCCCATAGAAAATTGTTCCCGTGGATGTATCTTCGTAGATTCCATCTTTATTTTTTTTCAAAGTTCTATCTCTCCCTGTGCGTTTTCTCCTTTGGCCGGATTTTTCTTTTGGCCTCATTAGTATTAATCTTAACGATTTTATAATAATTGTAAAGGGCGAGGTATTTGTAGGGGCGGGTCTTGTACCCGCCTGCATTTCAACGCGAAAGGGCGAATAATCATTCGCCCCTACGCGTTTTTGTCAAGGTTTAAAGTTCGACAAGGTCGCACCTCGGCGATTACACCGAGGAACGACCTTAGGGGAATTAACGGGCAACAAATTTGCATGGGCGGCGCGCGATAATCACGCTCACTTCCGGTTTTTCCACAAATTCTTGCACCGCGGCGATAAATTCTTCGCTTTGACCTTGGTCAATAATTTTTAAATTTTGCTCTTTAACTCCGCAGGCCAAAACCATTTTTTCAATCGGAATATGATTTTGAATGCCCGCGGAGTCCGGGTGCGGCTGATGGCCGGTCATTGCCGTGATCTCGTTGTTCATGATGATCACCAGCGGATTGGAACCGTTATAAACGGCGTTTAGCAATCCCTCAATGCCGCTATGGAAAAATGTGCCGTCGCCGATAAACGCGATCACTTTTTGATCCGTGGATTTTTTGATGCCGTGGGCAATACCAATGGAGCTTCCCATGCAAAACATATAGTCATACAAATTATGCGGCGGCAAGGCCCCGATCATATAACAGCCGATATCGCCGCCAAAAATCACTTTTTTCTCATCCACCGCTTTTTTTACCGCGGCAAACGCCAGCCAATACGGGCATCCGGGGCACAATTGCGGGGATCGATTGGGTAATTCAAATTTTGGCGCGAATTTGGGCATTGTGTATTTTTTGCCCGCAAATTTTGCCACCATCGCCGTGGCGATTTCGGGCTTCATTTCGCCGATTTGCGTTCTCAAGTCAAGGCCGTGAATTTGCAATTTGCAGTTGGCGTCTTTTGCCAACATTCGCACTATTCTTTCCAAATAGGGCTCCATTTCTTCAACCACCAAAACTTTTTTCAAGTTTTTAATAAACCCGGCAATTTTTTTCTCAGGCAAGGGATTAAACACTCCCAGCTTTAAGATCGGCAAATCAACTCCCAAATCGCGCATTGCTTCTTTAACATTCAAATATGAAATACCCGAAGTGATAACGCCTATGGTTTGTTTTTTACCTCCAGCGCTGTTTTCAATACGGCTTAGATTGCTCTTTTCAAAATAGGCCTGTGCTTTTTGCTCGCGCAGCAGCATTTCTTTTTTCATTTCGTGCAAGCGCGGCATCATCGTAACGAATTTTTCTTTGTTTTTAACAAACTTTCCCTTCAAATCAACTTTTTTGCTCAAATCAAGCTCGCCCAAAACCACTCGCGCGCGCTGATGCGCGATGCGCGTGGTCGCGCGCACAATCACCGGCAAGCCAAGTTTTTCCGAGATGGCAAACGCTTCAATAATAAAATCTTTGCATTCCTGCGCGTCGGAAGGCTCCAACATCGGCAAATGCCCCAAAACCGAAAACAGGCGCGAATTTTCTTCTGACTGTGCCGAACTGTGGCACGAGGGATCGTCGGCGATAAAAATTACCATCGGCACCACCGTGCCCGTATACGCTAAGGGTAAAAGCGGTTCCAACGCGACATTCAAGCCAAAATTCTTCATCGCCACCAAAGTTTTTAGCCCCGAAAAATTCGCGCCGATTGCCGCTTCCATGGCGGTTTTCTCGTTGGTGGAAAATTCAAACAAGAATTTGGGATCGTCTTTTAATTCATTTTGCAAAAAATAAAAATTGTTGCCGATCTCCGATGCCGGCGTTCCCGGATAGGTGGAAACAAACCGCACGCCCGCTTCCAGCGCGCCGCGCACGATCGCCTCATTCCCCAAAAGCATCGCCCTCTCCCCTTTTTGATTTTTTAATAATTTGTGCATAATATTTTTAAAAATTAACTGTTAAATTAAAACGGCAATTCAATTGTAGCATTTTGAATTGCCGTTTTCCACCTTGCAACTTTTTAACTTTCTCGCTTTCTCGCTTATCGACTTTCTTGCTTATTCCACGGTCACCGATTTTGCCAAATTTCGCGGCTTGTCAATATCGCACCCCCGCTCCAAGGCGGTGTGATAGGCCAACAATTGCAGAGGTATCGCCGCAATTATCGGCGTGAGCATCTCCAGCGTTTTGGGAACATAAACCACATCATCGGCAATATCGGCAATGCCTTTATTGCCTTCGGTGGCAATCGCCAAAACTTTTCCGCGGCGCGCCTTAATTTCCATTATGTTGGAGATATTTTTTTCATAAACCGAATCGCTGGGGCAAATCGCCACAGTCGGAAAATTTTGGTCAATTAACGCCAAAGGTCCGTGTTTTAGTTCGCCCGAAGCAACTCCTTCGGCATGGATATAGGCCAGCTCTTTTATTTTGAGCGCGCCCTCCATCGCCATGGGATAATTATACTTGCGCCCCATAAAAAACATACTGGTATAATCTTTATATTTTCGCGCGATTTCTTTGATTTGATCGTTGCAATTTAAAGTTTTTTGCACCAATTCGGGAATTTTTAATAATTCATTGGCAATGCGTTGCCCCATAACCAGCGATAGTTGACGTTGCCGCCCCAAATAAAGAGTCAACAGCGCCAAAACCGCCAACTGCGAAGTGAACGCTTTTGATGATGCCACTCCGATCTCCGGACCGGCGTGATTATAAATTCCCGCGTCGGTTTCGCGCGCCTGCGTTGATTCCACCGCGTTGGTGATGCCAATAGTTAGAACGCCTTTTGATTTGGCTTCGCGAACCGCCGCCAAAGTGTCGGCGGTTTCCCCCGATTGGGAAATCGCCAAAACCGCGGAATTTCTTTCCAAAATATTTTTGCGATATCTAAACTCCGAGGCCGCGTCCACATCCGTGGGCAAATTGGCATATTCTTCAAGCATTAACTCCGCGATAAGCCCGGCGTGCCGGGCGGTGCCGCAAGCGGCAATATGCAATTTTTCAATTTCGCGCAAACGCTTCTCAATCGGCATCAAGCCGCCCAATTTGGCCGCGCCTTCGTCGGGCACCAACCGCCCGCGCAAAGAATTTGCCAAACTTTCGGGCTGCTCCATTATCTCTTTGAGCATAAAATGCGGGTAGTCGCCTTTTTCCACGTCTTTGGCATCCCATTCAATAACTTGGGGCTCGCGTTCGGCATAAATAAAATAATTCTCCGGAGTCAAAATCGCGATCTCCCCTTCGTTTAAATAAACCACTTTTTTGGTGTTAGCCACCACCGCGGCCGGATCCGAAGCCACCAAAAATTCGTCATCGCCGATGCCGATCAACAACGGACTGCCCGACCGCGCGGCAACAATCTTGTTGGGATCGCTTTTGGCAATCACCACAATGCCATATGTCCCCCTCACTTTGGCCACCGCTTTTTTTACCGCCCGCTCCAGATTGCCGTCAAAATATTTTTCAATCAAATGCGCCAAAACTTCGGTGTCGGTTTGGGAAATAAAAGTATGTCCCTCGGCTTCTAATTTTTCTTTTAACTCTTTGTAATTTTCAATAATGCCGTTGTGCACCACCGAAATTGTCCCCTTGCAATCCAAGTGCGGATGGGCATTGATTTCCGTCACGCCGCCGTGCGTGGCCCAGCGAGTATGCGCGTGGCCGACATTGCCGTTAACATTCATTTTCCCGAGATCATCCCCCGCCGTGGAAATTTTGCCGATCTTTTTGAAGGTGAAGGGTTTTTCTTCTTTATTGTGAATGCAAAAACCAAAGCTGTCATAGCCTCGATATTCCATTCGCTTCAATCCGGAAATCAAAACCGGAAACGCCTCCCTTTTGCCGATATAACCGATTATGCCGCACATGTTTCAAATGAAAAATTAAAATATCAAAATTAAAAATTACAATGAAAAATTTAAAATTATGAATTTATAAAATTCCGCATTTAATTTTAAAAAAATCAATCAATTTGACCTTAACTCATGCTTCATAATGCCCCATCCTTTCTTTTTTATCAACCCTTGACAAAATCAAGAAAGTATGCTTAAATAAAATCAGAGGTGAGATTAAAATGAACACCAAAATTTTGTCTTTGCTGGCAGTTTTGCTTTGCATGACTGCCACGGTAGAAGCGAGGGTGCCAACCGCAGAGGAAGTTTTCGGATGGGATTTTAACACGCCATCCATCTGTGTCCCCATAGTAAGCAACGGAACAATTTCCGTTACAATAGGGGAATTTGGCACCCACGGAGGCAACCGGGTATGCGATGACTCGGGGTGCGAAGGAACACTGGTATTCTTCTACGATACCAGTGAAAATATAATGGGATTTTCCCCGATCATGGGAATGGAATTGAAAAATACCACTATTCATTGCACCATTTCCGGCAGATTAAAAAAATTTTTGATTTTGATAATGCCGCTTTTGACCATTATTTTGTCTTCATAGCCCAAAGTTATTATCCGTGCTTCTTTTAGTTTGAATTTTTCCATTGATTCAACCAACCCTTCAACTTCCCGTGATTTATTTTCCTCATTCAAATTCCAGCAGGCATTGATTAATTTCTTCACACTGCGCCCTTGGCGCACAACAAAATCAGTCTCGCGTTTTCCTTGCCAGTAAAAAACTTCCTCTCCGCTTCTTTTCAACGCCAGAAATACGGCATTTTCAAAAACACGGCCGATATTCTCTGAAAATTTGAAAGACACCGCATTGTAAATACCCGTATCAATGCTGTATAGTTTCTTGGGTCTTTTTTGTTGCTGCGACAAAGAATAGGAAAAAAATCCCGCCGGCAACATCAAGAAAACTTCATCAAGATAGGATAGGAATTTATTGGCGGTTGGTTGCGCTATATCTTGCGCCTTTTGCGCCGAATACCCCGACATCGGCAAGCCGTTTTGCGTCATCGCCAAAAGACAAAATTCTTTTAAAAGCCGGCTATCGCGGACTTTATAGCGCCCGGCAATATCTTTCTCAATAATCGCCGAATAATATTCTTTTAATAATTGCGTTTTTGTTCGCTTATCTGCGGTGAGTGTTGTTTGAGGGAAGCCTCCGAATTCAAGATATTCCAAAAATGCATGGCGCAATTGAACGGAATTTGTGTTTATTTTGCTTTCGTCAAGCAAATTGTCCTGTTTTTTAAAATATAAGAATTCCTGAAAACTCAAAGGATATATCACATTTGAATAGCTTCTTCCGGTAAGAGTATGGCCGTATTCTTTTGACAAAAGATGGGAAGACGAATCGGTGATGTAGAATTTCACATTATCCCCTCTGTCATAAACGCCGCGTACAAATCTTTCCCACTGCGGCACCATATGTATTTCGTCCAAAGCCATATAGATTTTCCCTTTGGGAAGAAACTTCTCACGATAAGCGTCATAGATTTGCAGCAAAAATTTCAGGTCAAGATCGGCCGCAAAAGCCGGTTCCTCAAAATTAATATATAGAATATTTTGCGAAGGTGTGCCGTTATCTATAATTTCTTCCAATGCTTGCAAAAGTGCCGTTGATTTGCCGCAACGGCGCACTCCGGTAATCACAGACACCTCTTTCTGATCTTTTTGTTTTAAAAGATTTTGGACATATTTTGGCCTAGCTAATCCCGTGTCAACCTTTTTTTGCCAAAAATTCCACTGGCTCAATATGCTTATTATCTCATGGTTGGTCATAAATATAATTTAGTGTTTTATGCCAAAATACTAAAGTATATTTTAGTATTTGTCAAATACGATGACACTGCCATAAATCATAAAGTGTTCCGATTGTCTCTTTTTTTATACAACGATGTTTAACAAGCGAGCGGGAACGAATATTGTGTTTTCGATTTGTCTGCCGTCAATCCATTTTTTGATTTCCGGCAATGCCAGCGCGGTTTCAAGCGCTTTTTCTTTTTGGATATCAACGGGAGCGGAGATTTTGGCGCGCATCTTGCCGTTGATTTGGATAATCAACTCAATTGTTTCTTCTTTGGTAAGATTTGCGTCCGCTTGAGGCCATGGTTGCGCAAAAACGCTTTCTTGGTTGCCCAAAACTTGCCACATTTCTTCGCAGATGTGGGGTGTAAACGGCGCGAGCAGCAAAACCATTCTTTGCAAAACGTCTTTGCCGACCTGCCCCTTGTTATCTTCGGCGAAATTTAAAAATTCCATATAGGCGGCGATGGCGGTATTGAACTTTAATTGTTCAATGTCGCCAGAAATTTTTTGATTGAGTTTGTGCGCGCGAGTTATAATTTCCTTGCCGCTCTCTTTATTGTCTTTACATTCCAAAACCAAATTCCAAACCCGTCCCAAAAATTTGCGGCTTCCGCGCAGACTGTCGGTATTCCACGCGATCGCTTGGTCAAACGGCCCCATAAACAGCTCGTATATCCGCAAAGTATCCGCGCCGAATTCTTTGACAATATCATCGGGATTCACCACATTTCCGCGGGATTTGGACATTTTTTGATTGTTGGCCGCCAGCACCATTCCCTGCGAAGTGCGCTTTTTGTACGGCTCCTTTGACGGCACCGCGCCAATGTCAAACAAAAATTTATAAATGAAGCGCGAGTACAAAAGATGTAAGGTGGTGTGTTCCATTCCCCCGTTATACCAATCCACCGGCAGCCAATAATCCAGTTTTTCTTTGGCGCCGATCGCTTCATTATTTTTTGGATCGCAATAGCGCGCGTAATACCAGTTTGATCCCGCCCAATTGGGCATGGTGTCGGTTTCTCGCTTAGCTTCCCCGCCGCATTTTGGACATTTAATATTCACCCATTCGGCAATCGCCGCCAATGGCGATTCTCCCGTGCCCGTGGGCTGGTATTTTTCAATATGCGGCAGCTTAACCGGCAACTCGCTTTCGGGCACCGGAACAATGCCGCACTTTTGGCAATGAATAATGGGAATCGGCTCGCCCCAATAATGCTGGCGCGAAAAAATCCAGTCGCGCAATTTGTAATGCACCGCGGTTTTTGCCCCGTCCTTTTCCAGCCATTTTGCAATCGCGCCAATCGCCTCTTTTGAATCCAATCCGTCAAACCGCGCCGAATTTATCAGCACGCCATAATCGGTAAACGCTTCTTTTTCAATATCACCGCCTTTGATAACTTCAATTATCGGCAGACCGTATTTTTTGGCAAAATCCCAGTCGCGCGCGTCGTGCGCGGGCACCATCATCACCGCCCCGCCGCCATATGAACCGATCACATAATCTCCCAGCCAAACGGGAATTTTTTCATTATTTGCCGGATTGATCGCAAACACGCCCTCTAAACAAATGCCCGTCCTTTCCTTTTCCAAATTAACCCGTTCAAATTCGGATTTTTCTTTCGCCTTTTGAATATAATCCAATACTTCTTTTTTATTTTTCACCTGCGGCAAAATATTTTCCAAGCCCTGATATTCGGGCGATAAAACCAACGCGGTCACGCCAAAAACTGTATCCGGCCGCGTGGTAAATATCTTGACTCCGCCAACATTTATGTTTGCGAATTGAAATACAATTTCCGCGCCCGCGCTTTTGCCAATCCATTCTTTTTGCTGGATTTTTATTTTTTCCCAAAAATCAACTCTGTCCAAATCATCAATTAAGCGATCGGCATATTTGCTAATCGCCAGCATCCACTGCTTCATTGTTTTTCGCGCCGCCGGCGCGCCGCACCGCTCACAATTGCCGGCAACCACCTCCTCATTGGCCAGCCCCGTTTTGCAGGAATCGCACCAATTCACCGGAATTTCGGCTTGATAGGCCAAGCCTTTTTCATAGAGCTTCAAAAAAATCCATTGCGTCCATTTGTAATAATCCGGATCGGTGGTGTCCACCTGCCGCGACCAATCAAAAGAAAGCCCCATGCTTTTTAGCTGGCGCGTGTAATTGGCAATATTTTTTTGCGTGGTGATTTTTGGATGAATGCCGGTTTTAATGGCATAATTTTCCGCAGGCAATCCAAACGCGTCCCAGCCGATGGGAAACAAAACATTTTCCCCTTGCATCCGGCGCTTGCGCGCCACGCAATCCATGGCCGAATAGGACCGCACATGCCCCACATGCAATCCCTCGCCGGACGGATAAGGAAACTCCACCAAAAGATATGTTTTGGGTTTATCAGAAAAATCCTCCGCCTTATACAAGTCGCCTTCCCCCCAAATCTTCTGCCACTTCTTTTCAATCTCAGCCGGATTATATTCTTTTTTATTGCCCGATTGGTGTTCCATAAAAGATATGCTAATTTTTAATTTGAAATTTTTAATTTTTAAACAATTCTTAATGTTTCAATCTTTAAAAATTTCTAAATTTTTAAATTGTTTAAAAATTAAAAATTTCAAATTAAAAATTATTTATTGTAGTATTTCTCCGCCAATTCTTCAAACTCTTTAATGACATCTTTGCCGCACCCCAAATCTTCATCCTTTTCCAACGGCTTCCAGTTTGCCACCGGAATGGGCCAGCCGTCGCGTTTCTCTTTGGAAAAATAGGGCGGCGTCAACACGCGAAAATAGGGCTTTTCTTTAGTGGTCACCAAAACGATTTTTGCCTTCCAAAAATTCTCTTGCGCGTCTTTTTCTAACAGCAATTCTTCTTCCAGCGATTCGGGCTCGGCGCGAAATTTCACTTCCACAAATACCGGCTTTTCGCGGCATCCCATCACGGCAAAATCAGGAATTGACGCCATCTTTTTTCCCAAATCGCTGTCTTTGGAAAACTCGTCTTCCAATTGCGCGATGTTTTCCAGCGCGGCATCCGCGCCCAAGCGATAAACCCGGCAACCGCTTGCCTTTAACAACTGCTCCACCAAACCCTCCGCCAGTTTCCCTTTAACAATGTTTTCGGCTGAAAACATAAATTTTCAATTTTCAGTTTTCAATTTTCATTGAATGACCAATTGTCCAATTTTCAAACAAAATACAAATCCGCATTTGGTTTGATTCATTGATACATTGAAAACTCAATGCAAACTGGCAATTGAAAACTATTTTATTTCCCTCATCATATAAAAAAAATCCCCTCTTTTCAAGGCAACCCCCTCGCATTCCCAAGGTCGTTCCTTGCCGATTATCCCGAAGCGTAGCAAGGGATAATTGGAAAGGTGCGACCTTGCCCAAACTGCCTTTTGATTTTTCATTCGTCATCATTTGGTAAACCATTAAATAATTGGTCCCTTTTCATATCCTTCAGTTTCGGATCAATTGGTTTGGTTTTTAAATTATCGCCGCGAAACTCCGGATCGCTCTTGTAAATCTCAAAAACTTCAAGCGCGATCTGCTCGGCCTGCGGCGCCAAATGCTCTTGTCCTTCTTCCCATTTAATTTGCGCCAAATGCTCGATGGCAAACAAGTAAAAATCTTTTGGAGTTTCGGCCTCAAAATTATCAAACAGCTCAAAAATGATTTGCTGGATTGTGTCGGCAACCGATCCCGAAAACCATGTTTCGGGAAAATAGGCGCCATAAACCCGCTTGTGGTCTTTCATCGACGCGATTGTCGCGGCGCAAAAATCACAAAAATCGTCCGTTGCTTGGCCGCACGCCGGACATTGGCAATTTTTGCCGCAGGCGATAAATTCCGCCCCGCACTTTTCACAAATCGTCCCCTGATAATTCAAATGTATCGGCATTCGCGTCCCCAAGGTCGTTCCTTGCCGATTATCCCGAAGCGTAGCAAGGGATAATTGGCAAGGTGCGACCTTGCCCAAACTTAATGTTATCCTGCATTGAAAAAATGATGTATATACATTCACTATTTTCTCTCCACAATAATCGTGCAGTTGGCGATCAATGCTGCCAGCGCGCCCACCGCCGCCAAAACCGGCGCCAGCGCCGTGCCCACCACCGCAAACGTTAAAGGAATTTCCATCAGCGTATCTCCTTTGTCGTTGATAATGATTATCCGGCGCACATTTCCCTCTTTGATTAACTCCTTAACTTTTTCCAAAATCTTCCCTCCCGAAACCTTGAATTCCTCCCGCTTGCATTTTGCCCCGCACTTTGCGGTTTTTTCTTCTTTTGTATTTTGCCCTTTTTTTGTTGCCATATGTTTTTTATTATTGCCTTAAACATAACATCAGAACCCCATAGGAGCAACACTCTATATTCTTAGGGCACCTCAATCCCTGTATTGTAGGGGCACCCCACCCGTACATTCGTAGAGGCACCCCTTGTGGGTGCCCGCATTTTATTTTTCAACCGTCCTCAAATTCGGGCGACCATAAAGGTCGCCCCTACACGGCGCGGTACAATTCGTCCAACTCCCAATTCAATGGGTTGTTGATGATATATTCGCGAATCCGGTTTAAATCTTTGTCATCGCGAACGATATGCTCCCAATAATTTCTCTGCCAAATTGACTTTTCAAACGGCGGGAATTTGCCCATCTTTACATTTCGAATATATTCATTGGTCATCAACGATTTAAACGCGCCAACAATGTTGCCAAGTGTTTTCGTAGGGGCGGGTCTTGTACCCGCCCTCCTCTCGTTCGAACAATCATAACTCGGGCGACCATAAAGGTCGCCCCTACAACGCGGGAGACCTCCCTTACGATTTACAATCCACAAAATACCGTGAAAATGGTTTGGCATCACCGCGAATTCGTCAAGCCGTATATTTTGAAACTTTTCCGGCAATTGCCGCCACCAATATTCAACCATTTCCCCCGCTCCACTCAATTTCATTTCTCCTTTTTGTATTTCTCCAAAAACGCATTTCATATTCTGCGCGCAAACCGTGATAAAATAAGCCCCGTCCCGCGAATAATCATATTTTCCATACCTTATTGATCTCCGATGATGAATTTCGGAATTATAAACCATATTTTAATCCCACGGGAAAACAACATCTTCGTTAATTTCCCAGGCAAACGATTGAATGCGATAATTCTCATTTTGCAATGATTTCACCCGATAAAGCGCGAGAAACGAAATGTTTTTTGGTTGGCAATATTTTTGCAAATGATTTTTCAAAAGCCAAAGCGTTTTGCCCGAGCGGATAACATCGTCAACCGCCAAAATATTTTTATCGTTTATCCATTTGGCGCGATCAAAAAATATCACATCGTTTTTGTTGATATACGCCGCAACCAGCGGCTTATCAATCCTCGCCGCCAGCAACGCCGCCGGCACCAGCCCTCCCCGGCTCATCCCAACTACAAAATCAATCTTTTCCAAAAATTCTCTATTATCCTCAACAAACTCCCCAACCATTTTTTCAACCTCCCCAAATCCAACTATTATCTTTTCCATAATAGTTAACCAACATTCTCACATTTTCAAGAATATTGGAATTCCTGTTAATTATCCTGATTTATTTTTTTCTTGGTGCACCCGCTCAATCACTTTTTGCACCAAAAGCGTCGGGTCGCTTTCATAAGTAATCTTTTTAATGCCCCGATAGGTTCCCTTCACCAAGCCGCGAATTTTGTCGGCTGTTCCTCCCGACCCTTCCAAAATGCCGATAATTTTTTTGCATTCCACCGCCGTGGTAAATTCATGCAAGGTGCCCATTCGGCCGCAGGCGATAATCACCGCGTCCGCGGATTTGGTCATAATAATATCCCGTCCTGAATAATCCGCGCCGGTATAGACCATCACGTCAAAAACATCCACCGGCAAGCGATAGTGCCGTATGTGGTCGGCTTCGGAGCCGGCCGGAGAAAATCCCACGTTAAATCCCCCCGCCTGTTTGCATCCTTGCGCCGAAAAATAAGGCACGCCCGTGGTCGCGCCGGAAACCAAAACGCAATGGCTGCGCGCGATTTCCTTGCCAATCTCTTTTGATAAAAAAATAATGTTGTCGCAACAATGGCTGATTTCCGCCGCCCCCGACACCGCGATTTTATATTGCATAAAATTTAATGATAAATCAAAAAAACCCGATACCCCATTTTAGCAAAAGCGAATCAAAATGAAAAACGAACTCCGTTTCCGAAGTCCGCTTCATATTTTTAAACTATTACTCTTCAGTTTTTTCTTCAGTAGTTTCTTCTTCGTCTTCGAATCTAAACATTGTCTTGTTTGTTCAAAAATTTAATGCGCACTTAAACTTTTGAAATTAGTTAACCTTGGATCGCAAAATCACAATCCAAAGTGTTTATTGATGCAAGACCTTTACATTCAAAATGTTAGCCTTTTGGGGCATCAATGTCAAGGTTTTTCAACTAAAAAACACCGATGCATCGGTGCCTTTTAGCGAGGGGAACAGCCCATCGCGAAATCAGTCAAACTACATAGTGCAATCTGGCAGAGACCGCATGGATCCAAGTCAACCTCCTCCGCTGACAAGCTTTCTGCCTGTATTGGGTAAAAACCCTCATCCCCTCGCTTTTTATTTACCCGATTGAAAACGATTTGTCAAATTTTTGCGCAGAATTATCTTTCGGTGATATTTTTTGATTGAAAAAACAAGCGGTTGTGATATAATCAACCCGCATTACGCAAGGCGCGCCCGTAGTTTAACGGATAAAATTCCGGCCTCCGGAGCTGGCGACTACTGGTTCGATTCCAGTCGGGCGCACACTATGCCAATCAAAAAAACTCGCGGCAAGCGCGAGTTTTTTTAAATCTTCTTGGCAATTATGTAAAGATTGCTTTCCTTGTCGCTGTGCGCCATTGTGCCGAATTTATCAATTTCAAACTCGGCGGATTTTGCCAATCCCCTCAGCTCCCCCAAAGAGAACGCGTGATGATAGCGCCGGTATTTGTTTTGCCAAGGAATGAAAAAATCGCCAAAATCCATTTTTTCCGCTTCCAATGCGATTTTAATTTGCGATCTAAAAAAACTTTTGAGACGTTTCCATTGCCTTTGCCTTATCATTGCGGGCAGGCGCAAATCCCAAACCAAAACAATAAAATATCCGCCGGTTCTTAAAATACGATGCGCTTCTTGAAAAAACTTATCACGACATTCCCGCGAAGGAATGTGGTGCAAAACCGCCAACGAAACCGCCAAATCAAATTCGTCGGCGATAAACGGCAAATGCAACGCATCGCCAACTGAAAAATTTCCGCCGGGATATTTATCCGCCGCGATCTCTATTAATTTTCTTGAGGCATCAATACCATTATAATCAGTCGCTTTATTTTTAAAAAACGGATACAAACGGCCGTTACCGCATCCGATATCCACCACTCTGTCCCCTCTTTTTACAAAATCTCCCAACAACGCCGCAACATTTTCCGGAACATATCCGCGCGTCCGAGAAAACGACTCGGCAAAATTATCATAATTTTGGCGCATTTGCGCCAAGATTTCGTCGGCAGTCTTTTTATCCATATGTCGCCAATTTCTTGATTTCGTACTTTTCCAAGCGCGCCACCGGTATTTGCTCGGCCTCGTTATCGCCTTGACCAATAATCAATCTAAACCATGGAGTATACGCTTCGGGATTTTTTTTCATATCGTCCCGAATATCGGCAAACGCCATCCATTTGAAAGCGTCGGCTTCCTCGGGGCTGGGCGCAGGCTGGCCGTCAAATTGCCCATAAAGCAGATGGTCGTATTCATATTCAATCAGATCGCCCACCTTGGCTTTATATATAAACTCCACGCCGGTTTCCTTAATGGGAACGAAAATCCCCATTTCTTCTTTTAGGCGCTTTTTGGCCGCCGCCAGCAAATGAACTCCCGGCGCCGGATGCGAACAACAGGCGTTGCTCCACAGCCCCGGGCAATGGTATTTCGTCATCGCGCGCCGATGAATGAGCATTTCTTTTTTGGAGTTGTAGACCAAAATTGAAAAGGCGCGATGCAAAACGCCACGGCGATGAACATCCATCTTTTCGCCCGTACCCGCCGGATTGTTGTCTTCATCAACTAAGAGAATATCATCCATTGAAATAAATTTCGAATTTTGAAATCCGAATATCGAAACAAAGAAATTAAGTTCCAAGCATCAAGCACCAAATCACAAAGTAAATTTCAATATCCAAAACTCAAATTTTAAATATTGAGATTTGAATATTGAATATTATTTGGAGCTTGGAATTTGGTTCTTGGAATTTTTTTGATATTGTTTCGGATTTCGATATTCGATATTCGATATTTTTTATTCTAGTATTTTGAATATTTTGTGCGATTGATGCGCCCCTTTAACCATACGCACTTTGCCCGCGGGTACGGCAAAATAAAACGCCACCAGCTCCCTGACCCGCGCGTTAGCCGCGCCGTTTTCCGGTTTTTCGCGCACCGCGACCCTCAACGCGCCATCGGCGATTTTAACCACCCGCTCCTCTTTGGCGCAGGGCGACACTTTAACTTTAACAAACATATTCCATCATACCAAATAATCAATAAACTCCAACGCCATTCCTTTTTTATATTGAAAACTTTCTCCGTGGCCGGGATAAACCGTTGCGCCGCCGGAGATCAATTTATCAATCACTTTCAAAGACGCGGACATATCCCGATCAGAACCGCCCTCCAAATCCGTGCGGCCGATATTGCCCTCAAAAAGAGTGTCCCCGGAAATTGCAAAATTTTCTCCAATCAAACAAATACCGCCGGGCGTGTGCCCGGGCGTTTTAACAACTTCCAATTTTGACTTGCCGACTGTCAAAATATCTCCCTCTTTTAATTCCGATAAAACTTTAACGCCGAATTTTTGGGCAATTTGATCATTGGCGCCGATGTGATCAAAGTGGTCATGGGTATTAATGATGAATTTTACCTCCGCTCCCGTTTTTTCAATCTCACTGATAATTTTTCGCGCCTCGTCGCCGGGATCAACCACCGCCAACTCATTGTCGTCAATCAGCAAATAGCAATTGGCTTGCAGAATCCCCACCGCAATTTTTTCTATTATCATAGAAAAAATAATTTCCAGTAATCAATTTCCAATTTCCAATAAATGACCAATAAATCAATTTTCAAACAAAATGCAAATCTGCATTTAGTTTGTCGCATTGTTTAAATGAAACATTCAATGAAAACTGAAAAATGAAAACTGAAAAATGTTTTTACATTCCAAACCCTCCCATCCCCATCGACTGCATCTTTTTGGCCACTATCATTTGCACTTTCTTCATCGCGTCATTAACGCAATCCTTAACCGCTTTTTCTTGATCTTGGATGGAAAGATCGGGATTTAATTGAATGTCCTCAATTTCCAGCTTGCCATTCATAAACACCTTCACCCCATTTTTTTCATTTTCGATTTTTTCGCTTTTCAGCGCGCTTTGCATTTCCTGCAATTTCTTGATTTGTTTTAACTTCTCAAACATAACATTAATGCAAAAGTCAAAAGTCAAAAGTCAAAACTTGTAATACAATCCGTATTTTTGTTTTGCGCTTTTCGTTTTTCGCTTTGCGTTTTATTCCATACTTTGACTTTATCGCAAAATAAGATAATTTCAAGATATGCAAAAACAAATATCAAAAATTGTCGCGCAAAAATTAATATCGGCAAATCCGCAAACAAAGGCGGAGCTAGAAGCGTTTAAGCGCAAAATCGCCAAAGAACTAAAAATCCCCTATCCGGATAACATCACGCTTTTGTTCATCCTAAAAGATTTTTGCGCGGGTCTAACCCGCGCAAATTTGCGCGGGTTAGACCCGCGCAAGATGAGCTATCTGAAAGATTTACTACGAGTGAGGCCGGTGCGGTCGCTTTCGGGAATTGTTAATGTTTCGGTTTTAACCAAGCCCTATCCTTGCCCGGGAAATTGCCTTTACTGCCCGCTTGAAGCCGGATTCCCCAAAAGTTATTTGTCAGGCGAGCCGGCGGCAGAGCGCGCCAAACTGCTCAAATTTAATCCCTATATCCAAACAAAAAAGCGGCTGGAAAATCTGGCCGCCGAAGGCCACAATATCGATAAAGTGGAATTGCGCGTGATTGGCGGTACATGGAGCTTTTATCCCAAAAATTATCAAGAAAAATTTATCAATGCTTGCTTTGCCGCCTGCAATGATTTTGACAAGCAAAAAAGCAAAATTCTTCCTCTCCAAAACGAGCAAAAGAAAAACGAAACCGCCAAATGCCGGATTGTGGGAATATCCGTGGAAACCCGCCCTGACTATATTGACGAAAAAGAAATTTTGCAACTGCGCGAATTGGGCGTCACCCGCGTGGAATTGGGCGTGCAAAGCGTTTATGATGATGTTTTAAAATTGAATTGCCGCGGACACAAAATTGACGCCACCGTTGCCGCCACGAAATTGTTGAAAAACGCGGGATTTAAAGTTTCCTACCAAATAATGCTCAACCTTTACGGCTCATCGCCAAAACGCGATATTGAAATGGCAAAACAAATTTTTAACAAATCTCATTTTTGCCCCGATTTGTTAAAAATCTATCCCTGCGCCGTTTTGCCTGAAGCGCCGCTGTATAAACTATATAAAAGCGGCAAATACCGGCCATATTCGGACAAAAAACTGATTGAGGTGGTTAAAGAAATTAAAAAAATCACGCCGCCATGGTTGCGCATTGAAAGAATTATCCGCGATATCCCCTCCCCGCGGATTACCGCCGGAACAAAAGGCATTTCCAATTTGCGTCAAATTATCGCCAATGATATGGCGCGCGAAGGCTGGCGATGCCGATGCATCCGCTGCCGGGAAATCAAGGGCAATTATGATCCAAAAGAAAAAATCATTTTGAGTCGACGCGATTATTGCGCATCGGAGGGCAAGGAAATTTTTTTGAGTTTTGAAAGTAAAAACCAAAGCAAACTATTCAGTCTGTTGAGGGTGAGGATTAATGACAGAGGGCGGGCACAAGGCCCGCCCCTACAAGATGCGGCGATCATCCGGGAAATACACACATACGGACTACAAACCGCGGTGGGGCAAAAAGCAATTTCGGTCCAACACACCGGATTGGGCAAAAAACTGATAAACGAGGCCGAAAAAATCGCACAAAAAGAATTCAGCCTAAAAAAAATCGTCGTAATATCCGGCGTGGGCGCGCGCGCCTATTGGCGCAAAAGCGGCTACAAACTGCAAAACACTTATATGATAAAAAATTTGCGCGAAGCCCATTAAGAACTTCGCACCCGATTACCCCGCCGTCGTTGCCGTCTCTTCAGCTTGTTTTTGCAATGCTTGTCTTCCAACCTTTCGCTTTTTGAGCGGATGGCCTGGCGGCGAGATCTGCGCTTCTTACCTTGTCCATATCGCTCTAATTCATCTCTATCTTTTCTAGACATTAATGCTATCAATACCATCACCTAATTTATAAATACATATTTTTTGATTTTTGTCAAGATTTGATACTGCTGTTTTTATCCTTTATGGAAGCCCAGATCCGCGGGATTGGCGCCGCCCGAGATGCGGGATAAATGTCCGCCCAAGCGTTCAAATTTTTGCCGCAATTTAGCCGCTTCGCGGGCCAGCGTGATGGTTTCGCTGTCCATTTCTTTTTTAATTCTTCCTTTGGACCAAAAATCCAAAACCAGCTTGCTGTCGCCAAAAATTTTCATCGCGCCGCTCTCCAGCGCGATTTGCAATGCGTATTTGCACGCCAAAAGTTCGCCGAAATTATTGGTTTTGCCGCCTTTTAATAAATAGTGTCCTTTTGAACTTAATTCGTTTTCCGGCAAAACTTGGTGGAGCAGACCATAACCCCGCTGATCGGAAAC
>Ga0172382_10003762_pt1 | contig 23806 bp, 20 predicted proteins | sample Leawel138RmetaG_FD_122245 | JGI IMG/M metagenome (GOLD analysis project Ga0172382, IMG submission 122245) | Leachate microbial communities from a municipal landfill in Southern Ontario, Canada - Leachate well 138R metaG | ecosystem: Engineered > Solid waste > Landfill > Unclassified | place... | reverse complement strand
TTCATACCCCAGTGATAGGCAATACATTCACAGCATTTACCTTTTCGCGGACATGGCTCATAAGTGCAGGGGCAGTTTTCTCTATTTGTTTTAATATTGCATTCCATTGGTTTTCTCCTTTTTGTAATATTTTACCTATTTTTATTGCTTAATCAAGTTTTTTATTAAATTTTCCTAAAAACAGTATCGTAGAGGTTTGATATTTCATTATAGAAGGTTTGAGAAGGAAATAATGATTGACATAAAATTCAAGATTGACTATAATCATTAGGAAACTGTATATACCATATTAGTTTCCAAATTTTATATTTTTATAATCCTCATCTCTTATGTGTTATAAAATTAAATGAAAATAAAAAAAAGCCCTAATTCTAATAAAAAAAGAATATTAAAAGTAGCCAGAAAGTATTTTTTTACCTTTGGTTATTCCACGGTAACCATGGGTCAGTTAGCAATTGAACTTCAAATGAGTAAGAAAACAATTTATAAATTTTTTAAAAGCAAGCAAATACTTTTAGAATCTGTTATTTATGATTTCTTTCAGGAATTTAATGATAAAATAAATGAGATAATAAATGAAAAAAACAAAAGCAATAATGTATTAGAAACCCTCAAACTTTTTCTCTCCCTGATTCAATCCCAGATATCACAGATTAATGTATATGCATTCGAAGATATTAGAAAAAATAGCCCTGAAACATGGCAAGCTATTGGCAATCTTCGGGAAAAAATGATAAATAATGAACTAAGAGATTTATTAAGACAGGGCAAAAAAGAAGGCATTGTCCGGAAAGATATTGATATTGATATTATTGTTTTAATTATTCTTAATACTGTTCAGCATGTAGCAACACCTGAGATTATTTCTCAACTTCCCTATTCCACCGAAGAAGTTATAGAAATGATTGCCAGGATATTTATGTTTGGCATATTATCACCAGAAAATATGATAAAACCATAACAGTTATTTGATTTGATTAAACTATAATCAGGAGTATCACAAATTATATGAAAAAAATAGCTAAATTTATTACTATTCATTCAAAAATACTAATAGTAGTAGTAATATTTGTAACCATCCTGGGTCTTACCCAGATTAGCAATTTAAGAATAGAGGATGATATAACAAAATATCTATCTGAAAATGATGAAGAGATTAAGTTTTATCAGGAAATATCAGAAAAATTTGAGCAATATGATGAAAACCTTACTCTTATTTCTCTCGAGTATGACAATACTTTATTCACCCTGGAAAATTTACAAAATTTAAAAACCATCATTGAAAATCTGGAAAAATCCGAATATGTTGTTTCTGTAAATTCTTTTTTGAATATGCCTAAAATTATTGGCACTGATTTTGGCATTGAAGTAAGTAATTTTGTTGAAGATTTTCCTACAACTGAAGAAGATGTTTTACAGCTTAAAGAAGAAGTTTTACAGGATGAATTGATAAAAGAGAATTACCTTTCATCCGATGGCCAGGTTGTTCTTTTGATGTTAGAATCCCCGGACAATGTTAATGGTTCCCATCTATGTAGTGATTTAGAAAATATAATCAATCAATATAATAAAAACCTGGAGCGCATTGAGTATTTCGGACTTCCGATTATGGAAGTACAAATTACAGAAATGGCTTTGGATAACATGTCATTTGCAATTATTGCCGCTCTCGTAATCATTGCAATACTTTATTACTGTTTCAGAAGTATACAGGGAACTTTATTGCCTATTTTAATCGCCCTTCTCACCTCTTTCTGGGTTTTAAGCCTGGTAGCATCATCAGGGGGAACAGTCACCATTGTTATATCTGTAATTCCAGTTTTAATGCTGGCACTGGTAACCGCTTATGCGATTCATTTTATCAATCGCTATTATGAAGAAAGAAATAATCTTCCTCCAGGGGAAGCAATTGAACACACTATTGAATTTATTTCTGTTCCAATTCTAATGAGCGCATTAACTACTATGGCGGGCTTTGCATCATTGACTACCGCAGTGGTAAGACCAATGACAGAATTTGGCATATTTGCCACAATCGGTATCTTTCTTGCTTTTATTCTTACTATTTTTTTGTTGGGAGCAATTCTCAGCAGATTTGCACCCAGACAGGTACCTAAAAATTTTTCCTTTCATACCGACGATTTCGTGAGTAAATTATTAAAGGCAGTTGCTAAGATTGTAACAACTAAAAAAACTATTGTAATTGGATTAATCCTGATAATTATTTTTATATCAGTTATTTTTTCCACTAAAGTGCAAACCGATTCCAGTATTGAAGGCAGATTAGGAATAAATAATCCTATTACCAAAACTATGGAATATTTTAAAGAGAAATTTGGTGGAGTTGATTTTCTTTATGTCTATCTGGAAGCAGAAAGTGTTAAGCATCCTTATATACTAAGAAATATTGAAAAGATTCAAAATTATGCAAAGAGTTTGCCCTCTCTTTCTCAACCAACTTCGATTAGTATTTTCCTCGCTCAACTTAATAATGCAATGGAAAATAAGAATATTATTCCAGCTAATCCTAATAAAATAGATAATTTATGGTTCTTCGCCGGAGATAATGAATTTGTCAATTCAATGATTGCCAATGATGGTAAAAATACTATTTTACAGGTTCGCTCAAAAGAAATGGTTTCAGATGATATTGAACAATCAATTCAAAAAGTCGAAGAGTTCATCCAGCAAATTCCCGGAAAAGTGAAAGGAATAGACATGAATCAATTAACCTCTGCTGAAAAAGAGCAATATTACCCATATATCGCAAAAGAAATTACCAGTTCATGGGAATCAAATGGAGCAGTATTTAACGAGACACAAATAGAGGAATTACACAAAGAGCTTATACGTATTGCCGTACTAACTGATAACAGTTTTATTGAGTTAAGTGAAATATTTGTTGAAGAAATAATTAGCCTGTCATCTTTAGAGCTGGGAGATTTTGGCATTGAACCGGTCGAGATTAGACCTATTCTTTTTAGTTATCTAAAAACCGGTTTAGATGATTTACTCTTTATGGAAGATTTGGTCAAACAATTGGATGTTTCAGCATTTGATGCTGAGTATTTGAAAGAAATTATTGACAGCTCTATCGCTATTTTAACTGAGAGGGAAAAAATCAAATATGCCCAAACACAGATAGCCGATTTATTCAATTTACAGCTCAGTAGTCGTGATGCAAATTATCTCTGGTATCTGCTTGATGATTATGTTTATTTGCCTGATGAAAGCGGTAATATAAGTTTTACATACAGGCTTACCGGCATTCCGGTTGTTACCAATGAGGTTAATAAAGGTATTTATGATGGACAGGTTAAAAGTATGCTTATAGCATTTTTTATAGTTTTTTTATTACTGTTTATACAATTCCGTTCATTATTAACTGGCATTATTTCCATCATTCCAATTATTTTAACCATTATAACAGCTTTTGGTATAATGGGATTATTGAAGATATCCCTCAATATCGGTACTATGATGGTAGCAAGTATCGCCATTGGGGCTGGAATTGATTATACTATACATTTCGTTACTCGCTATAATCAGGAAATTATCAAAAAAGCAGATTCGGTAAAAGCAATAACTGTCACCTTAACAGGATCCGGGCGTGCTATATTTTTTAACTCTATATCTGTTGCTGCAGGTTGTTTTGTTTTAGCATTTTCAGAAATTAAAATGATTTCAGAATTTTCTATATTAATTGGAAGTGTAATGCTGATTAGTGTGGTTTATACATTATTACTTTTGCCACTTTTATTGCATTATATTAAATTTAAAATAAAAAATACAGAAAAGAGCCCTTAGAAGAAACTACTAAAAACTATATACTCATTATCATACAGGTATTTCTTTTACACAAAATCAGGAAAAATTAGGAGTGTTAGGTTTCAATGCATCCTATCATATAAATTCACTAACCTACCTGCAGGCTGTTTTAATTCCTAAGGGTGCTGTTACTCCTTATCCCGATGCCTACTTAAAAGACAGCTATCTGGCTGAATACAGTTCCTTCAATCCTGCACCGGGTTCTCCTATCGAAAATATTAATCTATTCTATTATTCTTCCAATGTAGTATGGGGATTACGATTGAGCCATAGTTTTCCTTCTTTTGATGCTGGAATTAGTTATTATAGAGGCAGCTATATGAATCCTTTTCCGGTTGATTTGCAAGTCAACCCAACATCCAACGGACAATACTTGGACCTAACTTTAGGATATCCATCAAAACAGGTGTTCGGCCTGGAATTCCAGGGTAAATTTCCAGGTATTGAAGGAGCCATATTAAGGGGAGATCTTGCATATATAATACCTGAACACTGGTCGTTCCAGGGAGAAAATCTATTAGATACTCCTTATTTTCAGGGAATAATAAGTGCTGATTATACCACTGATTCAAATCTGTATCTTAATGGTGGATTTATTTACGTACTTCCTTTCGAAAGAGGAAGAGACTGTTCTCCGTATATCTACTTAAACACTAATAAAACATTGAATTCTTTTGATTTTGAACCATTCTATATAGGAATTCTAAGCCTTTATGATATAAGTATGGGCAATATTATCGGGGTAGATTATCAAATCAGTGACCGTGTTTCTACATCATTATCATATCTATTTCTATCAGGTAACAGTGATTCTAAATTGGGCATAATGAAGAATTCTCAGGGATTATATTTTTCAATAAAGTGGCTTCTCTAATCAAATCAAAGCGCAAGTGTTATTTTGTAGATGTTAAGTTATAGTAATCTTGCGCTTTAATATTTAATAAGATTTTAAGAAGAAATATATTTTCTTCCAATTGAATGCCCTTTTCCCAGGTACTCTCCCATAGTAAAATATTCTCCCAGGGTAGGAATGTATAAAATTGGTTTGATCTTATTTTTATTAAATTTACCATCTTCGTCCAGCAAACTATTTTCAATTTTTACATCCAAAATTTCACCCACAAACATAACATGGGAACCTATTTCAATTTGATTTATAACCCGACATTCCAGAACCATCGGAAACTCTTCTCCATAGGGAGCATCTACAATCTCGCTTTTTACAGGGGTAATACGAGTTTTTTCAAATTTATTATACTTGGCTCCTGATGATATACCATAAAAATCTGCCTCCCGGACCTGGGTATTGAATAAAACATTAACCGTGAATACCTTTCGAGAAATAATGTTGCGATAAGAATACCGGTTTTTTCTCAGAGAAATATTGACACATGGGGGCTCTGAATTACATATCCCTCCCCATGCAACGGTAGCCAAATTTGGTTTGTTTTCCTGGTCATAACTTCCAACAACCAATACTGGAACAGCTCCCAAAAGAGTTTTTGGACCAATTGATTTCTTCATTTCTTTGTATTCCTCCTTACCTGATTTTTGCTATGATTCTTTCTTCTATCCATTTCTGATTATTCCATTACTCTTATTTTATTATTGTTATTATTTTATCAAAACCTGAATATTTATTCTACACCAATCTTCCCTGTTATGTTATAATGTTTGAGGTTATACTTTTTTAAGGAGTTTTGATGTTGCAAAATAATAAAGATATTCACCATATTTCATTAGAAGGTAAAGATATTTATTTAATTGGTACTGCACATGTATCAAAAACAAGTGCAGATACCGTAAAAGAATTTATTGAAGAAGAGAAACCAGATTCTGTTTGTGTTGAATTATGTCCATCCAGATTTCAATCAATCACAAACCCGGATAAGTGGAAAGAGATGGATATTATTACAATTATTAAACAAAAAAAAGCTTTGCTTTTGCTGGTAAATTTAATCCTTTCTGCTTTCCAGAAAAGATTAGCACGGCAGCTGGGAATAAGGCCTGGACAGGAAATGATACAAGCAATACAATCAGCCAAAGATAATAATATTAATTTAGTTTTAGCTGACCGTGATATCCAGGTAACTTTTACCCGGATATGGAAAAAGTTAAGTCTTTTTGGTAAATTACGCCTGTTTTTTATGCTTTTGCTCAGTATTTTCAATCAAGAAGAAATATCAGAAGAAGAAATCGAAAAACTTAAATCTGAGGATATGCTCACTGCTGCCCTGCAGGATTTGGCTACATCCTTCCCCCGATTAAAAAATACTTTAATCGATGAGCGTGACCAATATCTTGCAGAAAAGATAAAAAATTCTCCGGGCAGTAAGATTATTGCTGTAGTTGGAGCAGGACATGTTCCCGGAATCAAAAAAGAAATATATAATGACCATGACCTGAAAAAGTTAACATATATTCCTAAAAGCGCAAAATGGACAAAATGGTTACTATGGGCAATTCCTATTGCCATAATAGTAATGATTATTTCAACCTTTAGAATATCCACAGTAAGTGGTTTTAATCAGATCCTGCAATGGCTTATCTGGAATGGTTCCCTGGCTGCATTGGGAACATTAATTGCAGCCGGCCATCCTTTCTCAATTTTAACAGCCTTTTTTGTTGCCCCTATCAGCTCTTTAAACCCATTACTGGCCGCAGGCTGGTTTGCAGGAATCGTGGAGGCAATGGTTAGGAAGCCAAAAGTGGATGATTTTGAAAAATTAGGCGATATTACTACTTTTGGTGATTTCTTCAGGAATAGGGTTACCAAGATATTACTGATAGTAGCTCTGGCTAATTTGGGAAGCTCACTGGGAACATTTGTCGGTGGAGCCAGGGTAATAAAAATATTTTTTGATACTATATCATAATAAATATTAAAAAATAGAAAAGAAATTTTAAATAATAAAGCTATTGCATATATATGCAATAGCTTTATTATTAGTTAAAATAGTTAAGAATGAATTACTCTGTTTCGATGCTAATTTCTTTCGGTTTTTTCTCCGGTTTTTTGGGCATAGTAATCTCTAATATACCATTTTTAAAACTTGCCTTAATTTTATCCTGGTCAACTTCAGTAGGTAGAGATATTGTTCTGGAATATGTCCCATATGCCCTTTCACAACAATAATAATCTTCTTTTTTTGTTTCTTTGTCTTTTTCTATTTCGCCTCGAATAGTCAGATTGTTCTCACTTAAAGATATTTTAACATCTTTTTTTTCTACTCCAGGTAATTCAATTCTTGCAATCAATTTATCCTTTTTATCAATTAAATCAGTTGAGGGTGACCATATGCCACCTTCTTCCCACCTTCTTCTTTTATTACCACCTGGCCTATTCATAATATCAAAGAAGTCATCAAAGAAACTGCGCATTAAATTTTCTCTCGGTTCCCAACGAATTAAATCCATAACAACTCCTCCTTTTTTGTTTTATTAATATTTTTTACATAAAATAATTAAGTAACATCCGCAATGAATTTCTGATCATTTCTACTTCATCATCAGAAAACTTTTCCACAATTTCCTGTTCCATCTGCTGTCGGTTTTTTTTAATCTCTTCCTTTATTTTTTTACCTTTACTGGATAATGTAATAGCTATTGTTCTTCTATCATAACTGCTAGTCTTTCTAATGAAATACCCCTTCTGAACTAAATTATCAATTACCCGGCTACTTCTTGATGGGGATAAATCCATGACCCTGGCCATCTCCTGGCATGTCATTTCTTCTCCGGTTTTCTGAGCCATAATACCCTTATATTCAGCAATAGAAAGATTACAAAACATCCTCATATGCTTTTTATCCAATGCTTTATTTGATTTTAGTTTAACAATCATATTTAGAATATTTTCATTCATAATTATACCTGTCATTGTTTGTTAGTAACATTTTATGCTATTAGCATTTATTATCCTATCTATAATTATAGGAATTGAATCATAATTGTCAAGTTTTTTTATAACTTTTTATTGTGAAAAATCTTATAACTCTCTATATCTCCGGATAAGGCTGTTTGTGGAACCATCATGTCTGAACTCAGAAAGATTTTCTTTCTCTATTTCTACTAAAATTCTTTCCGCAAGCACCTTGCCTAATTCTACTCCCCACTGATCAAAAGAATTTATTCGCCAGATAACTCCTTGCGTAAATACACTATGTTCATATAATGCTACTAACTTTCCCAATACTGCAGGAGTTAATTTGTCTATTAATATCATACTTGAAGGTTTGTTCCCCTTAAATACTCTATATGGAATAGTTTTTTCAGGAACACCATCCTTGCTAACCTCTTCCTGTGTCCTGCCAAAGGCAAGGGCTTCAGCCTGAGCGAAAACATTGGCAATAAGCAAGTCATGGTGATTTCCTATTGAATTAAGAGATTTTTTAAATGCAATGAAGTCACATGGTATAAGTTTAGTGCCCTGGTGAAGCAATTGATAAAAAGAATGCTGCCCATTAGTGCCAGGCTCTCCCCAATACACTGGTCCGGTTTGATATGAAATGTCATCCCCTTCAATATCAACACTTTTACCATTACTTTCCATTGTAAGCTGTTGTAAATAAGCAGGAAATTTTTTTAAATACTGGCTATAGGGCAGTACAGCTATATTCTGAACATTAAAAAAGTTATTATACCATATTCCCAGTAACCCCATTATAACCGGCATATTTTTACTGAAAGGTGCTTTTCTAAAATGTTCATCCATTTGATAGAACCCGTCAAGCATAGAATAAAAATTATCCGTACCAATAGCAATCATGGTTGAAAGGCCAATCGCCGAACATAGTGAATAGCGTCCACCCACCCAATCCCAAAACTCAAACATATTTTCAGGTAAAATACCAAATTCCCTAACCTTTGATATATTTGTCGAAACAGCCACAAAATGCTTCGGAATAGCTTCTTCGTTTTTAAGTTTTCCAAGTATCCAATCTCTTGCTGTTTTAGCATTTGTCATAGTTTCCTGAGTAGTAAAACTTTTTGATGAGATGATAAATATTGTTTCTTCAGGGTCAAGGTCATTTGTTTTTTCAACAAAATCAGTTCCGTCAATATTGGAAATAAATCGAAAGTTCAAATGACGGTAACTATAATAACGTAGTGCATCATATGCCATAGCAGGTCCCAAATCAGAACCTCCGATACCAACATTGATAATATTTCGAATAGGTTTTCCCGAATAACCTTTCCATAAGCCACTTTGAACTGATTCTGCAAAAGCAGACATTCTCTCAAGGACCCTGTGTACTTTTGGCACAACATTTTCTCCATCTACCATGATTCTTCTTCCTTTGGGAGCACGTAAAGCAATATGGAGAGCAGCACGGTTTTCCGTGGTATTTATTTTTTCTCCCTGAAACATTTTTTCAATCTGTTCACTTAATCCCGATTCGTCTGCTAATTTTAAAAGTAACTTGATTGTTCTACCGGTAATTCTCTGCTTGGAATAATCATAATAAATCCCCATATCTTCAACAATCATATTTTCTACCCTTGCAAGGTCTTCTGTAAACATTTTCCGTAAATGTAATTCTTTTGTTTTTTCATAATTTTCCCTTAATAATTTCCATACAGAATAAGTATTAAAAAGCTTGCCATTATCATCTTTCATATTGTTCTCCTTTTCTATTTAAGTGTTAATCATTCCTCCAAAATAGTCATTGATATTTGTTTGCATATAAATAATTTAAATAATGCAACACTTATATTTTATCAATTTAGATACTCTTTATCTATCATAAAAAATTATTATCGATAAACATTGATGCAAATCGGATGTTTTTGCTTTAAGTTAAATTTTGTAAAACAAAAAATAAATACTATAATAATAATAATAATAAAATATTTTGAGTAAAAGGAGAATTATAAAATGTCAAAAATATTTAAAATACAGGCAAACTGGTTAAAAGGAACACAGATTGAAAGCGAAACACGGGGATTTACTATGCTTATGGATAAACCTTTAGAAGAAAATGGCACTAACCTTGCTCCAAAACCTGCCGAAATATCTTTACAGGCATTAGGCAGTTGTCTCCTTTTTGCCTGTTTATATGCAGCAGATAGATTAAATGTCACCATAGATGGCTTAAAAGTAAATCTTGAAGGCGAAATAGTTCCAGGTGGCTGGATAGATGAACAACAAAATAAAAGACCCGGATTTAAAAATGTTAAATATGAAATTTTGATTAATACAAAACATTCAGAAGAAGAAGTAGAAAAAGTTCATAACCTGGCACTAAAGGCTTCACCCATGTATGACAATTTTATCCACCCGATTAATGTCCAGGGATCTTTTTCTATTCAATAGTACTATACTGTTTATTGATTATTTATTTTACAGCTGACAACAGATAGCAAATTAAAAAAGTGAAATATTTATATCTTGACGGAAACATATGTTTGCTTTATAATAAAGTTACCTGAATATAACAACAAATTTTTTTAATTTTTATAAGCAAGGAATTTTTTATGACTTATTATAGTGAAGAAGATTTAACCGGGAAACAAAAAAAGGCCCTTCAGTTAATTCGTATTAATATCCAGAAAACAGGTTATCCTCCAACAGTCCGGGAATTATGCAAACTGTTGGAGGTTAACTCCTCTGCTACTGCTTTTAAATACCTGAAAATTCTTGAAAAAAAAGGTTACATCAAACGTGATAAAGAAAAAAACAGGGCTATTAAATTGACACCAAAAACCCGCAATTTTCCATTAGTTGGTAAAGCTGCTGCCGGGAATCCTGTACTTGCTCTACAGGAGTACACTGAAATTATTCCCCTGCCGGAAGAGTTAGCCGGCAGTTCAGACAGTTTTTTGGTACAGGTCGAGGGTAACAGCATGATCGGTGATCACATTCTGGACGGAGATTATGTGATGATTAAACCCCAAAATAATGCCGATAATGGAGATATTGTTATTGCTCTGATTAACCAGGAAGAAGTAACGGTTAAGCGTTTTTACAAAAGCAAAGACAAGATTACTTTAAAACCTTCTAATCCGGAATATAAACCTATTATTACAAAAGATATCGTAATTCTGGGCAAAGTTACAGGTGTTATTCGCAGGTTTAACGGGAGGAATTAAGCAAGCAATATGTTGTATATTGGGACATCGGGTTTTAGTTATCAGGACTGGATTGGTCAATTTTATCCGGAAAATATCAAAAAAGGAGACATGTTAAATTTTTATGCCAAATATTTTAACACTGCTGAGATTAACTCCTCCTATTACCGTATTCCGCCAGCAGCTGTTTTTTATCATTTGCAGCGAAAAGTTCCGGATAATTTTAAATTTTCTGTGAAGGCTAACCGGGAAATGACCCATATCCGAAAAAATAATCAGAAAATATTCCAGGAATTTAAAGCGTCCCTGCAACCGCTTTTGGATAATGGTAAATTAGGTTGCATTTTGGCTCAATTCCCCTATTCATTTCATTATAATAAAAATAATCGGGACTATCTTTGTTATCTAAAAGAAAAAATGAATGAGTTTCCTTTAGTTATTGAATTTCGCAATGCTTACTGGATAAAAGAAGAGGTATTTGACTTTCTCAGAAAGAATCAAGTGGGATTCTGTGCTGTAGATCAGCCTGCTTTAAGAGGTTTGATTAGTCCCACGGCAGAGACAACTTCCAATTTAGGCTACATCCGTTTTCACGGACGAAATAAAGAAAAATGGTGGCAGCATGAACAGGCCTATGAACGCTATGATTACCTCTATTCTGAGCAGGAATTAAAGGAATGGATACCAAAAATTAAGCAAATTACCAGTAAAACTTCTGACCAGTATATTTTTATGAACAATCACTACAAAGGTAAGGCAACTAAAAATGCCCTGATGTTAATGAAACTGCTTAGACAGGAGGTTGCTTTGATTAAAAAAGAAATAAGCAAGCAAGTAGAAAAAGAAAACGATAAATAGATAATATTTTTTTTGCTTATATGGCAAACATATGTTTATTATAGAAAGGAACTACGTATGAGTTTTACCCATTTACATTTACATTCACAATACAGCATGCAGGATGGACTGGGCAGTATTGAGCAGATTATAAGCAGAGTTCAGGAACTAAAAATGAAATCTGTAGCAATAACTGACCATGACGGGATGTACGGGGCTGTTGAATTTTATAAAAAATCTATTTCTGCAGGAATCAAGCCGATTATTGGCTGTGAAGTCCGCCTCAGAAGCGAATACATACCTAACCAGACAACACACCTGATATTGTTAGCTCAAAATAACGACGGGTACCGAAATCTATGTCAATTAATTAGCAGAGCTCACCTTTCAAACCCTTCCGGGATCCCGGCTATTGACCGAAAGATAATTACCAACTACTCTAAAGGACTTATTATTCTTTCCGGATGTCTACAGGGAGAAATACCTCTCCTTATCGCCCTGAAAAAATACCAGGAAGCAGAGAGTACTGCTTTGTGGTATAAGAAACTGCTTGGTTTGGAAAATTTCTACCTGGAGATTTCCTACCACGGCCTGGAACATGAAAATTCAGTAAATAAACATATTATTAATCTGGGTAAAAATTTATCTATACCCTTAGTCGCTACTAATAATGTTCACTATCCCGGGGAAAGTCATGCTCCCTTTCAAAAAGTAATTAATACTATCGCCAATCAGAGTACACGACAATGCTTTCATTACAATCCTCTTCCTAATAATCAGTATTACCTGAAATCATACCTGGAAATGAAAAAGCTTTTTTCTCATTTGCCCGAAGCGCTTGAAAACACGGAAAGAATTGCCGAAAAATGCAATTTACAACTCGCTTTAGGCAAAATACGATTACCTTCCTACAATCCTCCTAAACCCTATTCGGCTCCGGAATACCTGGAAGAGTTATGTCTGGAAGGATTAAAAAAATATTATCCCGATCCCTCAAGCCAGGCTTTTTACCGTATGAAGTATGAGTTGCAAATTATCAATCAGATGGGTTTTGCCGGATATTTCCTGATTGTTAGAGATATTGTTCAATTTGCTAAACAGAATAATATTCCCGTTGGCCCGGGAAAGGGATCTGCAGCCGGAAGTCTGGTCTCATATCTGTTAAATATTACCGAAGTAGATCCATTGAAATTTAAGCTGTTTTTCGAAAGATTCTTAAATCCACAGCGAATTGATTTGCCTGACATTGATATTGATTTCGGACAAATTGGAAGAGAAAAGGTTATTGATTATATCTTTAAAAGATTCGGACAAGAACGGGTTACCCATGTCTGCACTATAAATACCTATGCGGCCCGTTCTGCCGTAAGGGATGCAGGCAGAGCATTAGGGTTTTCCTATCAGGAGTTAAACAAAATTGCAAAAATGATGCCATATTTTTCTTCACCGGGAGTTATTAAGGCCTCCATGAAACATTTACCGGAATTAAAAAAGCTTTCTTATCAAAAAGAACCTCTTCGTTCGTTGTTTTCTTATGCTCAATTCATGGAAGGAAAACCACGTCATATTTCAGTTCACGCTTCAGCTGTTATTATTGCCGATGAACCACTGGCCAATACTGTTCCTCTGGAATTAAGTCCGGAAGGAGAAATTGTCAGTCAGTACGAAAAAGAAGGCATTAAGGATATGGGGTTATTGAAGATTGACATATTGGGTTCCCGAAGTTTAACAGTAATCCAAAAGACCTTACAAAGCCTTGATAAAGATAAAATAAGACTAAATTTAAAAAATATACCACTAGATGACACACGAACCTTTTATACCCTGAAAAAAGGTAAAACTTTAGGTGTTTTTCAATTGGAAAGTTCTGGTATGGCTTCTCTGTTAAAGCAATTATCACCATCTCACCTGGAAGATTTAATAGCAGCACTTTCTCTTTACCGACCAGGACCTTTGGATAGTGGAATGACCGGACAATATCTGAAAAGAAAACATGGTTATGCAAAAATAGAATACCCCCATGAGCAAATAAAAGAAGTATTAAGGGATACCTATGGAGTTATTCTCTATCAGGAACAGGTAATGCAGGTCGTTTCAGTCTTTGCCGGTCTAACCCCGGGTGAAGCTGACCTTTTCCGCAGAGCAATAAGTTCCCGTTCTCCTGTTATTATGGAAGAACAACGTACATTATTCTTAAAAAAATCTTTACAGCAGGGACATAATCGGGAAGAGGCAGAAAATATATTCAACCTTGTTGCCAAATTTGCCTATTACGGTTTTAATAAAGCACACAGTACCTCTTATGCCCTCCTTTCTTACCTGACCTGTTATCTAAAGGTTCACTACCCGACACATTATATTGCTGCTCTGCTTACCTGTGGAATGGGTTATTATGACATGGATCGCTATATACAGGAAGCCCGGCGCTTCAATGTACACATTCTGTTACCTGATGTAAATAAAAGCAATGCGGGCTTCTCTATAGAAGACAGGGCTATCCGAATAGGACTCTTGCAAGTAAAAGGTTTGGGTATTAAACAAATAGACCGTATCTTAAAGATAAGGGATAAAGATGGCCCATTTCTATCCCTGCATGACTTCTGTGCCAGAACTGATTCTGCCAGAATTACCCGTTCTGTAATCGAAAACCTGATTAAAATAGGTGCTTTTGATTTTATGGCCTACCCTAGATCTGTATTGTTGAATATATTACCACTTGTTCTAACCGAAACCGGAAAGGAGAAAAAACAATGTCAACTCTCTTAAAATTTGAAACAAAAAACGTAGAAAATAGTTTATTACTGCAGGAAACCATACCTGCTTATACTTTTTCCCCTTCTGCTATTTTAAAGATAGAGAAGGATATTTTAGGAATCTATGTCAGCTCACATCCTCTTTCAGTATACCGAAAGAGGATATCAGATCATTTGCCATCCGGAAATATTTATGTCAGAAGTAACCAGATTGAACAGCTCAGACCCGGCCAGCATGTTTGTATTGCCGGTCTTCTGATCCAGGTAAGGAGACAATTTACTAAAAACCACAAAATAATGGCATTTTTATTATTAGAAGACGAATCGGGTTTCTTTGAAGCCATCGCCTTTCCTGAAACATTCCAGCAATATTTTTCTTTACTCGTGAAAGATGCTTTGCTTATGATTGAAGGCAATACAGGCAACAGGGAGAAGGAAGAAAAAATAATCATTAATAAAATACAAAGTATTAATTCTAACTCGGGTTCAAATGCGCTATAATAATAAATCAGGAGGAAATATCAAAAAATGCCTACTCGAAATAAACGTTCTATTATTCACCTGGACCTGGATGCATTTTTTGCATCGGTAGAACAAAGAGATAACCCTGCATATCGAGGTAAAGCAATTATTGTAGGTGGTATATTTAAGGATAATGGAGAATTATCCCGTCGAGGCGTAGTTTGCACTGCTTCCTATCAAGCCCGCAAATACGACATACATTCAGGAATGCCTATCTGGGAGGCTCAGCAAAAATGCCCCGGAGCAATCTTTATACCATCCCGGATTCGCTATTACAGCAAGGTATCTCATGATTTTTTTCAGATATGCAGCGAATATACCCCTTTAATCGAACCATTAAGTATTGATGAAGTCTTTCTGGATGTAACAGGATGTAAATCACTGTTTGGGTCAGCAGAAGAAATTGCCCATAAAATTAAAGACAGAGTCAAAAAAGAATTGCATTTACCTGTTTCAGTGGGAATTGCATCCAATAAATTCCTGGCAAAAATTGCTACTAATCTGGGCAAACCAGATGGTTTTTACGTTCTTCCTGATGATGATATTTCTGAAGTTTTATCTGAACTGCCTATTACAAAATTATGGGGTATCGGACAAAAAACGGCAGGGATTTTAAATCGTTCCGGTATTTTCACTATAAAGCAATTAACTCAAATGCCGGATGTTATCCTGCAGGGAATATTGGGAGAAAACGGCACAAAAATAAAACAATTGGCTCAGGGAATTGACAATAGTCCAGTCTGTCCTGCCGAAGAATCCAAGTCAATTGGCAGAGAAATGACATTTTCTGAAAATATCACCAATAAAGATGAATTGACAAAAATCATTCTGGATTTCAGTCAAAATATAGGCTATACTGCCCGTAAAAGAGGATATGTAGGGAAAACAGTTACCCTTAAAGTTCGTTTTCATGACTTTAGAACCATACAAAGATCCAGCTCATTAGAGTATGCCACTAATCTGGACAATATTATCTTTCAGAAAGCCAAAAAGCTATTAGATTTAATTCCTATGAAGTCTCCGGGAATTCGTTTAATGGGGATAAAACTTTCTTCTTTGCAGTATGGAAAACAGCCGAGACAGTTGAGTTTTTATTCGGATGACAACCAGGAAGAAAAATGGAGTGCTTTGACCCAATCGGTAGACAAAATACGGGAAAAATATGGTAAATATCTTGTTCAGAGAGCGAGATTTTTACAACAAAAAACTACTGAATCTAAAAAGGGCTATAGATGAATCAAATCAAACTGGGAACCCAGGGCTGGATCCTTCCAGACCTCAATCCTTACAGGAAAGGCGTCTTTTAACAAAGGCAAATGTGTGATTACCAGAATCTTTTCAAAATCATTCTGAATAGCATGAATAGCTTGAATTAATTTTTCCAGCCCATCCTCATCCTGAGTGCCGAAACCTTCATCAATTACCAGTGTTTTCAGCCGGGCACCTGCCCTGTAAGCTAAAAGCTTGGAAAGAGATATTCTAATAGCAAAATCAATGCGGAAAGTCTCCCCTCCGCTATAAAGCTCATAAGGCCTGATGCCCACATCATCGTGTATCTTTATATCAAGTGTTTCCCTCAAATCACCACTTTTTAATTCTTTCAGTGACTCCAGGCTAATAGTTGTTTTTTCATTTGATAACTGGGCCAAAATCTCATTAGCCTCATCTTCCAGTTCTGGAATTGCATTTTCAATTATCATTGATTGGACACCATTTTTTCCGAATGCAACTGCTAATTTTTTATAAATTTCCTTCTGACGAAGATAATGAACTCTTTTCCCTTCATATCTCTTTGCTTCCTTCTGCAAGTCTATTATTTTTTCTATTTTTTCCTGATATGCCCCTTTTTTTTCAAAAAGCCTGGTGTGATAAATCTGTAAATGGAATAATAATTTCTGATGACATTGTAGCATTTTTTCGTATTTTGGCAATTCATCCAGGGCTTTTATAATTTTCATATAGTGACTTTCTAAATTGTTAATAGCTTTTTTTCCGGATTCCAATTGATTTTCTATTTCTTTCTGTTCTTTTGTTAAATCAAGAATAGATTTTTGCCCTTCCGACAATTTTTCCATATACAGAGGAGCTTTTTTGAGTTTTTCTAATTCCTGATTAACCATGACGTACTTTGAGTCATCATATCCTTGTTCCTGAATTTTATTTTTTACATCTTCCAGTTCTTTTCTTTCATTAAGAGCAAACAATTTCCCTTTAATTTTCTCTTCAAGGGTTTTTATTTCTTCAGTTAATACTTGTAACTGCTTTTTTGCATCCTTGCCTTCTTTTAGCATAAAAGAGAGTGTTGCAATCTTATTTTTTATTTCGTCAACCTGCTTTAAATAATGCTTGTTTTCTTTCCATTTATCCTGAAGAACGCTTTTCCTGTTTGATAATTGTTCAATCTCTTTTGTTAATACTTTTATTTCATGCTCTTTTCCGGAAATATCCTTATCTATATTTTGCCTTATAATTAGCCTTCTGTCATCATCTAATGGAGATTCGCACAATGGACAATACTTTTGCTTGCTCTGGATTAACAGGTCAATTTTTTCATAATTTTGTTTAATCTCATTACTGATTCTCTCTACATTATTCTTTTTTGACTCAATCTCCACATTCAACTGATTTCCTTCTTGTTGAATATGTTCCTGCTTTTTACTTAATATATCACACTGTTTTGCCTTAGATTTTAGATTCTCAACTTCTTCTTTTACCTTTATCGCTAAATTTACCTTCTCTCTTAGTTCAGAGTATCTCTGTTTCTTCTGTTGTAACTCTAATAAAAAAGTACTTTTTGTTTTTTCAATTTTTTGCTCTATTTCTCCTCTTAATTTATCTAATTTTCGAAACTCCTGCATCAAGTTAAACATATTTTGATTTTTATCATATAAGTACTGATATTGTTTGTAATCTGATAAAATCTTTTCTTTCCGGGATAGAATTATTTGATAATCTCTAATTTTTTCCTTTAAAAAACATTTTTTTCTTTCCAGTGCATGTAATTCTTCTTTTTCTGAGATAATTCTGTTTTTAAGCTCTTTTCCCCTCTCTTTATCAAAAGATAATCGATTCTTTTTTTTCTCAAAAAACTGTATCTTTTCTCTTATCTCTTTAAGTTTAGAATTTATGTTGTTCTCATTTTTCTGAATTACCTTTATTTCCTCTTTGATGTTTTCTTTTTGAGAGACTTCTTTATTCGACTGCTCTAATCTGTTTTTAATATTCAATAACTCTGTTTCTGTTACTCGTAAATACTTCCTGGCTAATAAAGATAGTTCTTCATAATGAGATAATCCAAGAACTTCAGATAATATCTGTTTTCGATCACTGGCACTTTTTCGGGTAAACTCATCTACCCTTCCCTGTAATATGAATGCAGAGTTAATAAAGGTATTATAGTCCATTCTCAATAAACGGCCTATTCTATTTTGTGTCTCTCGAATTGAGGGAGAAGACAGAGAAACAAAAGATGACTTTTTCCCGTCAAAAACCTGCAGTTCTAATTCTGAATGATGTTTATTGTGAAAATTGGAAAACTTTCTTATAATACGATATCTATCACCTTCCAGGTCAATGGTTAAATCAACCCACATTTGATTTTCACCAATTTTCAACAATCCGCTATCTGCCTTTCTATCCTGGCTTGCCTTTCTGCCTTCACCCCAGATAGCCCAGGTTAACGCGTCCAACAATGCTGACTTCCCCTGCCCGTTCTTACCTGAAAGACAGGCGATATTAAATTGTGTAAAATCAAGAGGAGGAACATTTTCGCCATAGCTGAGAAAGTTGTGCATCTGTAATTTAACAGGTATCATTTTTATTGCCTTTCATGACATTGGGGGTTTCTTTTAATTCCTGTTGAAGGTTATATGTATATTCTTTTAATTCTTTTTCCCAGGATTGCCAATTACTTATTTTTACATATTCTGATAGTGCAGAAAAAACATCCATCTCCTCGGAAAGATTGCTTCTCCTGGAAGTTGATTTTCTTAAGATTTTTCTGGTTATCCCTGTAACCAAAAAAGCTTCTTTTAATGCCTCGTTAATTCTTTTAAAATCAAGTCTTCCTTCCTGTTCCTCTGAAATATTATAATGTATCCTTATAATAGCATCTTTTAAATCGTATTTCTCAATTTCGTTTAAGAAATATTCCGTTGGATTATTTACATTTTTAATTTCCATATCTATAGTTATCATTTTACGTGTTGGCAATGAAATAAATTCATATTCGACATTTCCACCATTATTAATACTTCCAATACAAAATCCCTTATCTTCCTTTTCTTCTCCAAAATTAATTCTTTCCATGCTGCCAGAGTAGACAACAGGGATATTCCCGGTAGTATTTAAATTTTGATATTTATGAATATGTCCCAGAGCAATATAGTCAAACACCGAGTCCAGGAAATATTTTACCGGTACCACCGGGTCATTTCCAATAACCGCAAAGTTCTCTGAACCGGAAAAAACAGATTCTGCTATTGTCAAATGTCCTGCCAATATTTTGGGATATTCCAGATTTAATTTTGGTATAAAAGAATTTATTTTGTTCAAAAGTCGTTTTCTTATTTTCCTGTTAACCGTATCAATATCGCTATTTTTATACTCTTCTTTTTCAAGGTATTCATTTCTTGTAGGCCATGGAATTCCAACTATCTGAACCATCCCTCTGGCTGTTTTTAAAGTAATAAGTCGTGGTTTTGTAACAACATAAGTATTGGGAATATTTAAAGTACTAAAAATATCTAAAGCGCTAGCCCTACCATGGGTTAAGGGGTTATCATGATTACCGTTAATTAATACAACAGGTATTTCAGCATTACTCAATCGATATATTTGTCTTGCGAACTCCCTTTGATGGGTAGGATTGGGATTATTATTTTTGTAGGCATCTCCACAAAAAAGAGCAAAATCAACCTTTTCCTCAATAGCAATCTCTATAGCTGTACTGAACGAATTTATAAAATCGTTCAATCGGGAATGAAGGCCTGTACTACTGTCAAGTCGCCCATAGTTTTCTACACCTAAGTGAATATCAGCAAAATGTAAAAATTTAATCATAATCCCATCCCTGCTCCTAAAAAATTAAATCAATGCCAATAGGACAATGATCAGAACCCATTACCTCTGATTGAATAAAAGCTGACTTTAGATTATTTATTAAATTTTTACTTACAAAAAAATAGTCGATTCTCCATCCGACATTTCGCTCTCTGGCTCTGGTCTTATAATCCCACCAGCTGTAATAGCCTGGCTCTTGTTCAAAATATCGAAAGGTATCAATAAAACCAATATCAATCAGGCGATCAATCCATTGTCTTTCCACTGGAAGAAAACCTGAGACCTTCTCGTTTTCTTTTGGTCTCGCTAAATCAATCTCCTGATGAGCAGTATTAACATCTCCACAAATTACAATTTTTTTACCCTCTTTCAATAAATCACTCATTCTTTTTAAAAATGTTTCATAATAATCCATTTTATACTGCAATCGCTTCTTGGAAGCCTTGCCATTTGGAAAATAAACATTAAACAAAGTAAAATCATTATACTCTGTTTCGATTAATCTGCCCTCATTGTCAAACCTTGGCAATCCTAATTCATAGGATACTCTTTCAGGTATAATCTTACTCCAAAGTCCCACTCCACTATAGCCTTTTCGTTCTGCCTGTGCAAAATAGCTGTGATATCCTGGTCTTTCAATTAGCTTTTTTGGTAATTGTTCTTTATGGGATTTGGTTTCCTGTATGCAGAAAATATCTGCATCCTCTTTATTAAACCAATCTAAAAAATTCTTTTTATAAATTGCTCTCAATCCATTAACATTCCACGATAATAAACGCATAATAATATCCTTCAATTATCTAATTTATTCGTAAAAATCTAATATGCCCCTTTGACTATCTCTATCCCCTTACTCGCTCCTATACGAGTTGCTCCTGCCTCTATCATTTTTAATGCTGTTTGGTAGTCGCTGATTCCTCCCGCAGCTTTAATCCCCATATTGTTACATATTGCTCTTCTCATTAATTTTATATCCTCAACAGTAGCTCCGCCTTTTTCAAATCCGGTGGAAGTTTTCACAAAATGAGCTCCGGACTCTCCTGCAATTTTACATGCGACTTCTTTTTCCCTGTCACTTAACAATGATGTTTCCAGAATTACCTTACATGTTAATCCTTTAACTGCTTTTACAACTGCTGAAATATCTTTCCTGACTTTCTGATAATCCCTATCTTTCAAGGCTGAAATATTTAAAACCATATCAATCTCCTCAGCGCCTTCTTTTACAGATTCACCGGCTTCATATTCTTTTACAGAGGTTAAGCTGGCGCCTAAAGGAAACCCGACAACAGTGCAAATCTTAACTCCTGAATTGATTAAAAATGATTTTGCTAAAGGAATAAAGTATGGATTAATACAAACAGAATAAAAGTGATACTCCCTGGCTTCTTCACAGAGAATTTCTATCTGAACACCTGTAGTGTCCGGACGCAATGCAGTATGATCGATAAGTTGTGCTATATCTTTTTTGGCCAGCGACATAGCCATTTCATTTGATATTATTTCTACCATAGAAATCCTCCTGTTAGTTTAATCCTTCAAAAATTATTTTTTATTTACTTGAGCCTTAACTCTGTAGCAAATGGTTTTTGGGTTTTTTTATCAAAATATAATTTTATTCTATAGTCGAATGAAATATAATTCTTTTTACCTGTAATTTTATTATCTTTCAAGATACTCTCATCGAATTTACACTTTCCCTTACAATTGCATTTAATCATTTTTTCTTCTTTTGAGTAAAAGGCAATATGTAATTGTTCTGGAGAAACATTAGGAAATTTTTTGATTATAATTGGACTACTTTGGGCAACAATTTTTTGTATAATTTTGTAGTACAAATCATTTCCGACCTTTTTTTTAAAGGCAGAAAAAGTTGAATGTGCCGGGGTTTTCATAAAATGATGGAATCCACACAATACACAATACTTGGTATTGAACCGTAATTTATCAGCTAAATCACGATTGGATTTTGCTTCACCCAGATATACCAATAATTGCGCTTTGAATAATGATATGGGACTGTAAACCAGTTCTTTTTTTGCACTATAATTGCCTTTGAGCTTATTGTCTATAAAAGACCAATCTACAGATTCATAAAGATTTTTAAGAGGATCATTCTTTTTTATCTTTTTATACGCTTCATATGTAGAAAATGAAAATTGCCTTTTTTCTTTTTTCTCCATCAACTATAAATTCCGTTAAAATATTGCTGAATAATTAAATAAATTAATGCATAATATTTATTTCTTTAAAACCTTTTATTTCTTTTTCGCAAAAATGTAGGTATATCTAAATCCTCTTTATCTTTATATTTTTTAGTAATCTCATATTCATCAGTTTCAGTTGTTTTCTCATTATTTAGGTTTTTATCTTTATTAGGAATATCTTTTTTATTATCTAATAAGGACTCGATAGCTTCCTTCTCAAATTCCTTTTTTATTTCTTCTTTTTCAACTTTTTCATTAATCGTTTCAACTTTATATTGTTGTTCACTCATATTTTTTTCGCACTTTGTAGCAATTACAGTTACCCTTATTTCATCCTGCATTTTCTCTGATATAATCGCGCCAAAGACTATATTGGCTTCATTCCCGGCGGCTTTGGAGACAATATCTACAATTTGATTAATTTCATAGAGGCTCATATCCAGACCACCGGTTACATTAACCAGTAAAGAGTTGGAACCTTTAATGGATACTTCTAATAATGGGCTTGAAATAGCTGCTTCGGCTGCAGTTGAACCTTTATTATTACCTCTTCCTACACCAATTCCTACCAGAGCAAATCCGGCATCCTTAATAACTGCCCTTACATCTGCTAAATCCAGATTAATTAATCCGGGAATAGTGATTAAATCCGCAATAGCCTGCACTGATTGTCTTAAAACTCTATCGGTTATTTCAAAAGCCTCTTTTACGGAAGTATCTTTGCTTATCATACTTAATAGTCTGTCATTAGAAATTGTAATTAGAGCATCAACCTGTTTTTTAAGCTCTTCAATACCTTTTTCTGCCTGTACTATGCGCTTTCTTCCTTCAAAAGTAAAAGGACGGGTAACTACCCCAATAGTAAGAGCTCCTTCCCTTTTAGCTATTTCAGCAACTACAGGAGCTGCTCCGCTACCGGTTCCTCCACCCATACCTGCGGTAATAAAAACAATATCTGCGTCCTCCAGAACCTTGGAAATCATATTTCTGTCTTCTTCTGCAGCTTTTTTCCCTATTTCCGGATCACCACCGGCACCCAATCCCCGGGTAGTCAATTTACCGATTTGTATTTTTTGAGTAGCTTGAGATAATGAAAGCGCCTGCAAATCAGTATTAAGAGCAATTAATTTCAAACCATTAATTCGATGGTTTGCCATTTCTTCAACAGCATTATTACCACTTCCACCAATCCCAATAACCTTGATGTTTACAAACTCTTCTATCTTTTCTTCTTTTTCAAGAATTTCTTCTTGAATATCATCATTGCGGTCAACCAGATTACCATTTCCATTACTGAGATTTTTCTCCTCTTGTTCTCTATCGAGACCCTGAGAAGTATCTCTTATCAATTCCTGCTTGTAATCTATTATCTTAGTAAAGCCGCGAGCTAATTTTTTCTTTTTCAAAGGAAATCACCTCTTTGGCAAGTTCTAAATAATCTTCTGCACCATGGGACTTGGGATTATAATAAATAATCGGTATCCCCTCACTGGTGGATTCTACCAATGTAATATTTTTTCTTATTAT
>Ga0172382_10003761_pt1 | contig 23806 bp, 31 predicted proteins | sample Leawel138RmetaG_FD_122245 | JGI IMG/M metagenome (GOLD analysis project Ga0172382, IMG submission 122245) | Leachate microbial communities from a municipal landfill in Southern Ontario, Canada - Leachate well 138R metaG | ecosystem: Engineered > Solid waste > Landfill > Unclassified | place... | reverse complement strand
CCTTTGGATTACATTGCAATAGCTGTGATAGCGGTTTTTGTAACAACGCTATACTTGATAAGTAAGCGACCATGGGACATAAAGCAGGGCTACGCAGTTGGCATCGGGGCGTTGGCTTCACTATTGCTGGGTACAGTTAATTTGGGTCAGGCGACTGACTCGTCTGTTCATATTTGGGATGCCGTTGGTGTTTATCGGAATCGTGGCGTTTTCGGTTGTTTTGGATGGGGTACAATATGTTGATTAGCAGAAGCAAGTTTGGGCGTGAAACACTCAGAGGCAAAGTCGCCGTCATCACAGGTTCAGGTCATGGCATCATTTTGAAACCGCACGGACGCTAGTATGACTTGGTGCAAACATTGTAATTGCAGAAGGTAACGAGCAGAATGAAAGAGTCGCCGAGCAAACCATAAACAATGGATTCGGAGCAGGTAGAGCACTGTTTATCAAAACAGACACCAGTAAACCGGAAGACGTCGATCGTCTAGCCGAATCAGCCCAGAAAAGCTTCGGTAAAATCGATATAGTTCTAAACAACCATCGTTTTTCCTATTGGTGGAATTAAAGTGACGTCATTAGTGCAGGGGGGTCAAAGCTACCAAGTCAACCTCAAAGGGCCAATGCTGTTAGTCAATAAATTTCTCCCAGCCATGCTTGAAGGAAACCATAGCATATTCAGCTGTATCTCCTCTTAGGGATCGTGCATTTTATGGGCTCTTATGAAGCATTCAAGGGAGCGCCGGTTGAATTAGCCAACACATTAACCTGGTGAATTAGAAGGAACAAAAGTATCTACCTTCACTATTAGTCTGGGCATTTCTAAAACTCCGGTGATCATCGAGGAGGCGCAAAAATGGCAGAGTTTATGGGTAGGACTTTAGATGGGTTATTTGAACTCAACAAAAACGTGATTTTCCCGAAGCAGCTGGCGCTAACTTTGCGTTGGCAGTTGTTCAGTCAGAGAGGTATTATGGTCAGGAAACAAGTTTTATTCAGGTGCTACGGGAGACAAGCATAGCCTTTGACGAGCAAGCTATAAAGAAACCTAAAATCATCGACCAAGCAGAACAGACTTTAAGTGAAAAGTCACAGAAAAAAATGAAGCTTAACTGGACTCTACCAAGCTGTTTACAGAATTTTCATGGAACAAACAGAGGGCTGAAAGAAACGTAACCTGTTCGAGAGTCAATGGGTAAACCGAGACTTCAAAAAGAGCGCCAGCTACTCCATCAACGAGATGCAAACTACATTGAAAGTTTTAGGTAATTACTTGAAAACAAGAGCAGCCAATGCCAAATCAATCAAAGTTGCAGATTACTATAGGCATCAATAGGAGCAACTCAAAGGCTTTGAAAAGAACCCACAGGAACTAGAGAGAACCTCAAAATAATTGAGGATTGGATCGCCGATGCCAAAGCACTTCTTGTAGCACTTTCTTAGTGTCTGCAGGTTTTGCAATGTGGATTCTTTGGCAGCGGCACTGTGGTGAAGTTCATGTCGGTGAAGTCGCAGACCAACATCTTACCAGCCAAGCTTGAACTAATTCCGGCTATAAGTTTGATAGTTTCCATGGCTTCAAGGCTACCCATTATCCCCACGGAGGCGCCGATGACGCCAAACACCTTGTTTTCCGAACCCACCGTCGGACTGCGTATGATGCATTCAAAGCAGCCTGTTTCTGGCGGGTTAAAAACTGCAAGGTTACCTTCTAAACCTGTTACGGCTGCGAAAACGTAGGGGATCCCAAGTTTTATGCAGGTTCTATTGATAAGGTAGCGGTCGGGGATATTATCTAAGCAGTCAACAACAACGTCAACGCCATCCAGCAGTGACTTGACATTAAAGGTGTCCACCCTCTCCGCTTTTGCACTGACTTTGATTAAAGGATTCTTTTTTTGGAGCAGTTTAGCAGCGATTTCGGCTTTGGGCTGGTCAACCTCGTCGGGGCTGTAGAGAATTTGGCGATGTAGATTATGGATTGCCACCGTGTCAGGGTCAATCAACCGCAGATAACCCACACCAGCCAAAGCAAGATACAATGAGCAAACGGAACCTAAACCGCCCACCCCGACCACGGCAACTCTTGCACCTAAGAGCTTCTCTTGCCCTATAGTGCCCAGTTGCTCAATCAGTAACTGACGACTGTAGAATTGAGATATGAACATTTCCGGTTTTACTCCATTCATCAACAATCATTTCTTCAAATTGTGTTCTGCTTAACTCTGTTAACTTCGACAATTAAGCTATTTGCATCCACAGACACCATACTTTACTTCCAAGTCAGTGCATCATTTAATTCTAATCGGTGTCGAAGCCAAGTTGAGGGATCTTCATAGTGGTATCGTCTAAACCAAGAGATGAAAACAATGAGGTAAAATAAATTAACCAAAATCGACTCAAACCCACAGTAGAATACCTGAAAAACAATCTACCCCCAGCTTTAGCGGTGGAACCGCAAAAAACCTAACCGCTCTAACACTGAACGGTCAATGCGTAAAACATCTATATGAAGGACACCTGTATTTATCTGCCCCTTATCGGGCTATCTGAGAGCAAAAAAGACGATAATTCTCATGGTAATAAGCTGATACAAAAAGAAAAGAACTAAAAGAGTTTAGACTATGAGAAGACAGAGAATGACAATTCTTCATCTTGCTGTGCATTTTTCTTGTTAAGTTCAGCGAGCTTGCCATTGATTTCTTCAACAGCTTTATCGCTGCCAAGGGCAGTATATGCATCTCTTGCACCTTCTAATGCACTGATACCATAACGTTCAAAACCCTTAGCAAAAGAGATGTCGGCTGCTTTAGTAAAGTACTCAACAGCTTTTTCGTAATCCTTCAAGTTACTGCTGCATTCACCTGCTTTATAGCTCATTTCAGCGGAGCCAAAATAGTTCTGGTTCTTATAGTATAATTCGACAACTTTTGAAAAGAGGTCGCGTGCTTCACTGAATTTACCGCTTTCCATTAAAGCGTTAGCGTCTTTATGCATCTTAATTGGGTCTTCTTTTATGTTCATAATCATCAACTGGAGAATAATTGAGAGATACTCACTTTTAGAATTTTCCCCTAAAGAAACTCAGATAGGTTGCTATCTTTTGTACTATACAAAACAAGAATATTTGGGTAATGACGTTTTTATAGAAGAAAAAAGTAAGTAAGGCATCCAACCTATAACGATCTGATATAATGCACGCCCGACATGAACCCTTTAGAACTCCAACCACAATAGCAGCGGGTGCTATATTCGCAGCCCTAGTTACAGTAGCCACATACATCTTCATTATACCCATCCCAGCAACCACAGGCTACTTCAACCTAGGCGAATCTATGGTCTACATAGCTGCACTTGTCTTTGGTCCATTCTCCGGCTTAATAGCAGGGGCAGGCGCAAGCATAGCAGACCTACTAATTCCGGGCGGTGCAGCATTTGCACCTGCTACACTAATCATTAAAACAACCGAAGGCTTCATGGTCGGCTACCTAAACAAATCACTATTAAAAAAAACTAAGAGCACAACTATAAGCGCTACCACATCTATTCTTGTAGGTGGTCTAATCATGATATTCGGTTATTTTGCCTACGAAGTCGTTATACTTGGATTCCCAATGACCATAGCACTCCTAGAAGTACCCTTCAACATCATGCAAATGCTTGCAGGTTTAGCAGTTGCAGTCCCAATCATACATGCAATACGGCGGGTATTCCCGCAACTGAAAAACCACCTTTAACAGAGGAAAAAACTGTGAAGCTTCAACCTGGAAAAATCCCTTTAGATATCCTTAAAGATGTAGTGTTTAAGAATTTAGGCGCAACGAGAAGCGAAGTGGTCTTGGGACCAGCGAATGGAATCGACGGCGCAGTCATTAACATGGGTATTAAAGATGCAATAGTCTCAATGGATCCCATAACTGGCGCAGTTGAGCATATCGGTATGGAAGCGGTCAACATCAACGCCAATGATGTAGCTACCTTCGGCGTTGAACCAGCTTTCTTCTTCAGCTGTATCATGTTACCGGTTGGTGCTGACAATAAAACAATAGAAATTATAAGCACTCAAATGCACAATGCCGCCAAAGACCTCGGTATAGCAATTGTGGGTGGTCACTGTGAAATCACACCTGGACTATCCAACCCAATTGTGGTGGGTTGCATCATGGGTTTAACCGAGAAAGGAAGGTATATAACAGCTGCAGGTGCAAAAGCAGGGGATATAATTATCCTTACAAAAACCGCAGGTATCGAAGGTACAGCAATTCTAGCAACTGACCGTGAAGAACAGTTGAAAGATGTTTTTAATCAAACTTTAATTGATAATGCTAAACGGTTTTATAATCATATTAGTGTCGTCAAAGACGCCTTAATTGCATATCGAACAGGAGGTGTACATGCAATGCATGACCCAACTGAAGGCGGCATTCTAAATGGTATTCATGAGATGGCAGATGCATCAGGTTTAGGAGTAAGAATACTGGCAGAGAAAATTACAATAGAACCAGAGACTACCCAGATTTGTAGATACTATGAAATTGATGCGTTACAACTCATCAGTTCAGGCGCTTTATTGATAGCAGCAGACCCTGAAGCGGCACCTAAAATCATTAAAAATCTTGCGGCAGAACACATCTTCTCAGCTGTCATCGGCGAGTTTACAGCTAACTTTAACAAACGCCTCTTAATACGAGGGGATAATTCTCCAGAGATGTTAAAAAGACCAAAATCGGACCATCTTTGGTTAGCCCTAGCAAAATAAATTTTGTTTACGGACCTGTTTCTAAATCCATTGAGAAGCAAATGCACAACCCAATATAAGAAAAACACCGGATAGAAAAACACGTATCTGAATACATGCGAATAAACCAAGCCGCATTACAAATCTATAATACACCTAGTGGATACTATCTTTTTAAGTTCCAGCGTTCAGGTGACTTATAATGTAAGCAGATGCGTTAATGCCAACAATGACCTTATTGCTATGTTGTTTTGTCCGTCGTACGATATAGGTATCCGCTCGTATGTATGCAATTCTTTGGGTATCTGTATACCTTTGACGGTCTTAGTTAAAATAAGGGTGTCATGCATACCTCCTCGAAGTTTGAAGCATTGTTTAGCTACAAATATTTGCAAACGCAAAATCCATTTGTTTATAACATTAGATAACACATCGATGTTTAGCCCCAGACAGCACCAACACCATCAGCTAAGTCAGTTTGGGCTTTTTTAAACCAATCGCGACAGAGTAAGGTGTCACTATCAACAAACATGAACCATTCAGTAGTAACCTTACTTAATCCCAATTATTCATGCTTTAGCTCGTGATCCTTCCAGTTGATAGAAATATATGTTACAGTATTTTCTGTTGAACAGCTCTAAAATCTGTAATGTACTGTCAGTTGAGTAACCATCTATAACAATTAAATTTTTTATTGGAATGTTTTGATAAATTGAAGTTAAACATTGAGTGATCAAGTGTTGACTATTCTTTGTTAGCAGTACAACATCGACCTACATTAACACCTTCAAATTTGTCATTGCAGATATAATTTGTAATCGTTTGCTTAAAAAAGTTAAAGCCCCAACGTAAAAGGGACAAACATGAAAGCTGATAATTGTTTTTATAGTTCCAACTTGAATACTTCTAACTATCAAAATAATCGGCAGTGACAGTTTGGCAGATTTAAAAAAAGCAGTATCTATTGCAGTTCGAGCACTCTCTCCAAGCAAACCACATCACGCTCAGTGGTTAATTACAAGAAAATGTAACTATCGGTGTATCGGTTGTAATGTATGGAAAGAACAGGACAACAATGAACTGTCAACTGTTGAAGTAAAAAAAGGTTTAGACGTCCTGAAAAAAATCGGTGTAGTAGAACTCGTCATTAGTGGAGGAGATCCGCTTCTTCGAGCAGACATCGACGAAATCATCGACTATGCAGCTGATCGGTTTGTACTAACAGTATACGATAACGGTAGTATGGCAGCTAAGAAAATTAACGCACTACAGAAAGCTGACTTCGTAGCCATCTCTATTGACAGTTTAGATGAAGCAAAGAATGATGCTATTAAAGCGGTCCCAGGAGCCTTTAAAAAAGCTATAAATAGCGTAGAAAAACTGCATAAAGAAGGTGTCAGGGTTGCAGTTACACCAACTATTTCACAAAAAAATCTTTATGAAATCATTGATATAACCAATTATTTTACAAGTAAAGGGATACCCGTCTGGTATTGCCTCTACACTTATGATACCTCAATTGACAGCAATCAACTCTTTAGAATCGGCAAAGTAAATGACGACTTTGTAATAACAGACAAGCAAAGCATGATTAATTTATGTAATCAACTCATTGAAATGCAAAAGAAAAACAAGCGAATTCTAATATCAACAAAAATACTCGAAGCACTACGCGCACTCTATGAAGAAAAAAGAATATGGAAATGTCAAGCGCTTAAAAACTTTTTAGTAGTCGATCATTTGGGACGGGTTTCTGGTTGCCATAACCATAACTATCTTGGGTCAATCTTTGACATAGAAAAGAAGTGGAATAGCCCCCTTTATGAAGAGCGCCGTAGGGTTTATCATGATTGTACTCAATGCAATTATCTCTGTTATGTAGCGTACTCGCTTTACAGTGGTCCTAGAAGTTATGCATCTCTTGCTCGGGATCAATGGCGAAACGCAAAGTTGTTATTTAAATAATTTTTTACCCTTAATAGTAAAGAAAGGAATAGAATAAAACTATTATTTTTATGGTTTATATCAAGCACTCGATGCTGATAACACTAGATTATCCATAACACGACATAATACTTCAAAGACTTCATTCGCAGTCAAATTATCCGTATCCAAAACGAAATCAAAAGGTGTTAAGTCCTCACCTAAAATAAAACCATACAAAGACTTGTAGATTGCTTTAGTTTGACCCTCTTTCTCACCTAATACCTTAATTGCATCTTCAAACGGCATACCATCCCTTATCGCTACACGAGCAGCCCGTTTCTGGAAAGAAGCATCTAACCATATTTTAAAACCACTCTTCAGCAACCAAGGCATAGTCCAACTATCAAGTAAAACATTCCCTTTTTCTGCATGTTCTAATAATATGTTATCCACAGCTTTATCGAATTTTGGGTCATGAAGTCTTTCTTGAAGAAACTTTAGACCAGGAGGACTTTCCCACCAGCCTTTAATAGAAATATCATACCCTTGTTCCTTTGCTAGTTCTTTAAGAGCATCTCCACCTGAGTAATAAGACAAGTTATATTTTTGAGCGATTCTTTTAGCTAAAGTGCTTTTTCCTGTACCAGCCAAACCTGAAATGCAGATAATTGTTTTAGCGGTAGGTCGGTTGAATTGGTCAGGCTTAGTCATCGTGTCGTTCTCCAGATTTTTTACATTTCTATGGGGTTAATGCCCAATATGCGTTGAAACAAGAATCCAAGGAAGAAAGATAATATTGGATATAGCCAAATGACAGGCAAGGATCCAATACCAGGCAAATAGGCAATACTTGTGGTTCCAAAGACTGGGATCAGTACTAGAAACCATACAATGATGTAAACAAAGGATATACCGATTTGAATCATCTGGGGCTTCATCATCTTTGCTTGCATGTTGTTGATTTGAGATTGTTTTCGCTTTAGTTTCTCCATCCTTTTTTGGTCATTAGCGCGTGCTGCCGCCATTGTTTCTTTGCGGTGTTCAGCCATCTCTTTTTGCATTACACGATATTGATCCCAGCCAACGAAATACCCAACTAATACTTTGTTTACACCCGAGTTGGCAAAAGCAATAACAGCTGCGATTGCAAAAATTGTGAACATGGGAAGAAGTGAGGTGATAGCGAGAGTATGGTTGGATACTACATTTTCCACTGTTCCAGTTACATCAACTGCATTTGAAGACCAATCGTAAGTTCCTGCTGTTACAGGGTTTGTTGCTTTGAAAGTTATGGTTACGCTTTTGCTGTTTGCTAAGCCTGAGGATGTTTGGTTAACAAGAGAAATCATACCATTAGCATAAGTAACACTCCATGCTTGAGAGGTAACCGCTACATCGGCGATATTTGTGTAACTTTCAGGCACTGTTATGTTAACATTTACTAAATTAGTGTCACCCGTATTAGTTATGATAAGTGTGTAAATTGAAGCTTCGTTAACACCATGATTTGTACTAGAAATAGAGAAGTCATAGGTTGTGTTTTGTTGGGCATTTGCTGTACTAGCAAAAACAGCTAAAGTACAGACCACGAGTAATACGAGTACAGTGGTAAAGAGTTGCTTATTTATTTTCATGGCAGTTTCACTTTTGATTTTGACACAGGGGAAACTATTTTTTAGCTTTTGTTATTTAGACTATGCCTACATATTCCAACTTAATAACCGTTTTCACTTATTTTTAACTAAATAGTTAATTCTAGTTTACCCAGTAATACTAATTTAGTCAAAATATTGGTTAATTAGTTGGTACTAGCCAATTTGGCTACGTCTCGTCCCCATGCTTCAATAGCTATCCAGTCTCTTGTATCGTGTACTTTAGCGGTGTCTAAACCGTTTTTGCACAGGTTTTTCCGATTTATCCTAACGAGTATATCAACTAATAATCCATGGCTATAGCTGAAGTCCATTAAGCCTCCGAAGTAACCTAAAGATAGGGTTTTTAAGCCATATCGTTCTGCGACGTCGTTTAGATATCGTTTTTTCCCTTTTTTGCAGCTTTCGTCTTTACGGTCAGCCATCGAGCAACTCACGAAAAGCGCTATTTTCTTAGTTTTAAGATCTACGGCATATTTCTCGAGAAATTCAAGCGGTTCTTTGGTCCATTTATCAGCTCTAATACCACTACCCACTATAAATAAATCATATGAATCGATGTTGTTCACTGCTTTTTTTGCATCAACAACTTCAACAGAGTTGCCTGCTTCTTGGATGGCTTTACCGATGACATGAGCCACTTTTTCTGTGCCGCCCCATCTCGTACCGTATAGTACTAGTACATTCAATGTTTCAACCTTCCAGATTGAACCATGTTATATACCAACGCTTGATTGAGGTTTATTAACTCATCCAAGCTTTTTAGAAAAAAAGAAGGTCAAAAGTACCTTAACCCAACTGTAAACATGGAATAAGACCGTTTTTTGGAGACCTAACCGAATATGCCATATACACACCCGTAACTTTCTAAGTTAAAATTCTCGAGAGTTTGGAATCTAATAGCGTCTAAAAGAAAAGGATCGACCTATAAGCGTGAGGGTTTTTTAAATTGGGATATAACTAGCAAAGTAGCAAAAATTGCCGGTTGGTCTGTTCGTTGGAGAAGGCAGCGTGTTGGTTTTTGACTCTGTATTATAAGATAGCCAGGCTAAAAGTCTACAAGTGAAACACCTTTGGTAGAGTAAAGTTTGTTTGAGTGTTGAAGAAGTGTTTTTTCCGTGCGGTGTAGCTTCTTTTGAATGGTTGGTGGCAGTGTGGGCACCGCTTTATTTCTGGCTTGAAATACCCTACTGTAGTCTCTGGCTGTTTTCATTGATATAATCGTCAATGTAGATAGGGTTGCAAATAGGCATAAAAATTAAATCAAGCACTATACATTAGGGCGTTATTTTAGCGGCGAAAAATTATTGTGTATTTCGTGCCGAGAAGTAGTCGTTAACTAGTGAAGTAGTGCAATCTTGTATTGGTTAGATGAGAAAAAGTAATTATTTCACCCTATGCGAATTGCTCCTGAGGTCTACTTCGCAACCTGTATGTTGATATGGTCACATGATTTTTTTGAATACACTCTGTAGAGGGAGGGCTCAGCGCTGAAGGAAGAAGGTCCCTGCTCGACTGAAACTGAACTGCTTGCAAAATTAAAAATACAACCAGTAGCAACGCACTGCAAACGCATGTACAGAAACGGGTGTTTTTGGCAAGTTCGCTGGCAAAAGATGAAATAAGAGGGCCCACAGCAACTCAAAAGATTGAAAACAGCTTTGTCACTTTATAAGTAGATCAAAAGATTCGCATACTTACGCTTTAGAAAACCTAAAACCCAAAAAACGCCAAACAGAAATTAACTCGCAAACAGATACGTGCAGAATCTAAAGCAAACGCAAAACAAGATAAAAATGGAAAAAAAGTAACGTTTTAGACTTATTCGCCAAGGATTCTTCTAAACGCTGGGAACATTTCTGCGGCTCGCTCGCGCATTAGCAATTCATAGTACTGGTAAATGATACCTACGCTGAGTAAAATACCAGTTCCTGTACCGAATGCGCCTACGAAGTCACTGAGTGCAGCTACAAGACCCACGATGATACCGCCCAGCACTGTTACTACTGGGATGTAACGTTTGAGTATAGCTTCGATTGGGCGTTCGCTGCGTCGGTATCCTGGAATCTGCATTCCGCTGTCCATGAGTTGCTTTGCGACTTTGGTGGGTCCTAATCCACCGACTTCCAGCCATATTAGCGAGAATACAGCACAAAAGGCCACTATTATGCCCAAGTATGCTAGTGCACGTAGTGGGTCTGCCATGACATTCTGTAAGCTGTTGGGCGCTGTTACTAGGTATGCTAATCCACCCACAGGCGATACGCTTACGCCTCCGTCTGTTGTAGTGGCGTTGTAGTCGCCTACGATTTGGAAGAATAAGTTTGTACCTGGCGCGGGTTGTCCAAATTGACTCCAGAGTAGTTGTGTGAAGAAGTATACGTTTGCAAATAGTGCACTGGCAAAAATGACTGGTAGGTTGCTGACGTATAGTAGCTTAATTGGGTATCTGCTACGGAAGCCTTTGTAGCCTGCATAACTCATCGGTAGTTCTATTCTGACACCTTGCAGGTAAATAATTACTAGGAACACTATGATGGTGGCTATGAAACCTACAAAAGTTGGGAAAACAAGACCTGGAGCACCAAATACCCATTCGCCCAAAGCCATGCGTCCACCTAGTAGTTCTTGGAGGGCGCCTAGGAATAAGCCTGTAGGTGGAGAGAACATAGACCAAACGATGCTTTGTGCTACGCCCGCCATGATGAATAAGCTTATGCCGCTACCTAATCCCCAGCCCTTTTGGACTAGTTCATCCATTAACATAACGATTATGCCTGCTGAGATTAGTTGCGCGAAAATTGCTAGTATAACTGGCACTCCGAGTTCAGCTAAACTACCATACATACCGCTTAAGATGTATGCACTTGCTTGAATTGCTGTTAAGAGTATGCTAAAGACTTTGCTTGCAGAGGTGAATAGACCTCTGTCTTCAGGATTTGATAAATCACATTTGATAATTCCAGATCCTGCGAGTAATTGGAGGATTAATCCTGCTGTGACGATGGGACCAATACCAAGTTCCATTAATGTACCTTGGTTAGAGGCGAAGATAACACGAAGTGACCCAAAACTGTCCTGTGCAGTTTGACTTACACCGTACAATGGGATTTCAGTCATCACTAAGAAAATAACAAGTACAAGTCCAGTCCAGAAGATTTTTTCGTTAAAACTAACTTTGCGTTCAGGTTTTTTGATTTCTGGTAGTATTCTACCGATTGGTTTGAAAAGGCTTAGGAATCTTCCGGCCATTTAGCTTGTTTACTCCTCGATAGCTTCTGCTTCTGGAAGAATGAGTTTTCCGCCTGCTTCTTCTACTTTGGCTTGGGCGGATTTCGAGGCTGCTGCGACTTGGATGGTTAGGGCTTTAGTGATTTTACCTGCACCGAGGAGTTTAGTGTAACCTAATTTAGTTAAATTTATTTCTGCTCCGGTTGATAGTTGATCTAATTTTTTCAGGTTTATAGTAGATTCGATTCGATTTTTACTTTGTGGGGAAGTGAAACCATGTTTTCCAAAGTAATTTGGTTGTGAAGTTACGACTTTACTCCATAAATGTTTGTGTCGTCCGACTCTGCGGTTGCCTTTACTGCCGCTATCACGGTGTTGACCTATTCTTCCGTAACCTTGAGTCCTTGTACCTCTGAATTTCCTGATTTTTCTTAGTTTATGGGGCATGATGGTCTGCTTTTCCTATTGCTGTTGACTCAGCTTTTTTAAGTTTGATTTCTAGCACGCCGTTCTTGTATTTAGTGTGCGTTTCGTCTGGAATGACTACCTTCGGCAAATTTAAACTTTTATAGTATCTGCGTTCTTTTGATTTGGCTGACAGCGTGATTTTTTGATCTTTTACATTAATCTTGAATGATTCCTTATTAAACCCTGCGATTTCAGCGATGATAGTTATGTTGTTATTATCTTGGAAGATGTCAATCAGGGGTTTAGGGTCTTGACGTTTAGCTAAGTTTCGGGGTGGTCGAAAACTTGGTGTTGGCGATTTGCTCTTCATAGAAGACTTGGACTTCTTGGTCGATTTGGATTTCGGTGGCTCATCAATATCTACCCATTTACGGTTTTTCAGTGTTCTTCTCCATTTTGCACTCATTGGATTTCCCCTCTAAAGTTAACTACCCATCTTTCCAACGACATTATAAAAGATATCGCACATAAAGGATTAGAAAAGCCCTAATCGAATGAGTATAGTTTGATGCTAAAACTAGCGATAACTACTACGATAAGCATCAGCGTGAAAAATTTTTTCTTATGTCTAATGGATTATTTCTTATTGCTAATGGATATAATAGTTTAAAGGTTGATCAGTTAACTAGTAACTGTTATTTATATAAGGGTAAGATATTTTTGGTAATTTGCGTAAATTTTATAACTAAAGCCTAACTAATAATATAGTGAGGATAAGAGTCAATAAAGTTCGCAGGCTAACGCAGATTGCAGATCAAATGCATGCAGATGCCAAGGCGAGGAAAATTCAACTAACCGGATAGTATCGGAAACGAGTGCTATACAGAAGAAGATGTAGGGAGAAAAGATGTCGACTCTTAACCTCTCCCTCCTTTTTCTCTAAAATAAGGTGGCTTTGTTTTTGACAGCGTGTAAAACAAGTAGTAGCAGAAAACTTAGAATTCAGGCACTTCGTTGAATTGGTCCTTAACTACCAATTCACGGTCAGTACGTAGGTATTCTTGCCCAGCCACATTGACTAAGTGTACGTCGTCACCTTTACGCCACTTACCCATAGCTGTTTTAAAAACAGTAGTGTATGTGACACCTCTTTTTATATTTGCAATAACTTCAGAACGTGAAGAAATAACGGTTTCACGAACCATGTTACCGAAGTCGGAATGAACCATCAATTTTTCAACCATAGGGCTCTCAGGTTGGGTTTTAATTGAAGAGATTAGATAATCAGCCCATTTTTGCATCATCTATCATCACAAGTGGCAGTATTTAAATGATTATTTAACGCTTGTTACACACTTGAGATTAAAAATTATTTAACAAGTAGAATTTAGCTGATCAATTTACGATGATTCAAAGATGTAAATTTGTTTTTTAGCCAGAAACTTTTAAAACAAATTATCAATCAGTTATTTTTTGAAGGGAGAAAACTTGAGGGGTAAACAAATTGTTATAGCTGCAGCCTTGATTATAGGTATCGTCTTATTATGCTATAGTTTATTTATCGGAATAATGATCGGGGTAAACTGGTTTGGCACAGATGCACACACCCCATGGCACATGAATAATTACATTGTCTTGGAGGGCCAGTATGCGTATAGCATCTTTGGCTTAGCAACTATGGTTATTGGCGGGTTAGCAACAGGCAACGCCATAAGCGCATTTTTCAACTACAGCAATACAAAAAAAACAAAGTTGATCTTAACAACGGCATTCATCATTGCTTTAACCATGACAGGATTAGGTTTTAATACACTCGATTTTATGCTTGGTGGTTTTTACTGGACAAACCAAACATACCCGCCACCAATACATATGCCCTTAATTGGTGCCATAGATGTATGGAATTTCTATTTCTTCTTCTTCGTCGTTCCATTATGGATAAGTGGTTTTTTAATAGCTTCAGCGGTAGTATACTCCAATTTTATTTACAAACCCCTACGTGCAGCAGAAGCGTATATAACCCATAAAAACTTGAGTAACATATTACATCACAATGCACAACCTAAGGTTTACATAGCAGAATCTAAAGTGCACTGGAGAAACCAAGACATGTAAACTTTGGATACTGCCAATTAAGGAGCTTACTTTTTTGTTATTACTACTATTTAGAATTCTTTAAAAAAAATTTAATTGAGAAAAGTTTTGATTTAAATATAAAAAACTTAACGAATGGTTTTAAACCATACGTTTGACTAATTCGTTGATTGCCTCTCCGCGGTAGCCTGCTTCGCCACCAGCTTTATAGGATTTCTTGGTTTTACCGTGGTATCCTTTGCTTGGTGGATGGAGTTTAAAGCGCGGTTCGATGTCAGGAAGGTTTTTGTATGCAATTTTGCAGTTGATAATAGCTTCCGCGAGTTCATCGATGGACGTGTAACCTGTTTTTTGCAGGTATTCGTCATTTAGCATTTTTCGACCTAATTGGCGACCTCGCTTCTGTAACATGGCTATGACTGTTTCTTTGGTTGGTTCGCCCCAAGTTACATAGTTGTTTACCCGCTGGAGCATACCCTTGTAGGCAGGCCTATTATCGATGAGGATTGCATGGTTTGTATGCGTTAATCGAAGAAGGTCGAGTGTTTCCCGAGCTTCCCTTAATGCGCTAATGGTGCCACGGACGCGCACCACAACGAGACATTTGCATTCTTCTGTTTTTTGTTGTGACATGTTACTTCACCCAATCTATTGTTGTGATCAAATTGTAGGTTTTTTTCAACCCATCAAAGATTGCACAAGCATATGATGGAACAGTTCTAGTTGAACCGTAACTGCGCATCCAAAGGTCTTTAACACCGGCTAGACCTAAGATGACTTTGGCAACTTCACTGCTGACCAAGCCTAGACCTCTTGGACCTGGAATAATGACTGCTCTTACACCACCGCATTTGCCTTCAACTTGGAAGGGTATACTATGAGGTTTACCACAACCGCATTCCCAACTACCGCAGCCTCGTTTAACTGGAATAATGTTTAGGCGTGCATTTACAGCTGCTTTTTCGATGGCATTACGAACTTGACTTGCTTTACCTTGACCTAATCCAATATAGCCGTCTCTGTTACCTACCGCCACTATGGCTTTGAAACGGCTTTTTTCGCCTGCATCAGTTTGCTTCTGTACCAGGTTAACGTTGATGACTTCTTCTTGTAGGTCAGGAATCAATGAGTCGACTATTTGGGATTCGCTGATTTTTATACCTGAGAGGAATACTTCTTCAATTGATGTGATTTTGCCTTCTTGAACCATTTTACCCAGCCGGGTCCTTGGTACCCAAGTTTCTAGGCTACTTTGGCGTCTTTCGCTAATAGCTCTACTTCTATCTCTTTGACTCATTCTTTCTTTTCACCCTTCTTGGTTGCCTTTTTGGCTGATGCTTTTCCTTGTGCGAGAACTTCTGTTTCTTTTTTTGTTTTTGCAGTGACTTTTTCTTTGGAACTAATTTTTACTTTAGACTCGTTAGATGAAGCTTTTTCAGTTGCTGCTTTTTCACTTTTTTCAGCTTTTAGGACGGCTTTGGCTTTAGGCGCTTGCTCTTTTGCAGTTGGAACTAATTCTTTGGCTAACTTCACTTCAGGTTTTTTTGTTTCTGTCTTGGTAATTTTAGTTTTTTCCACTTTTGCTGTTACTTTTGGAGCGGATGCTGCTTTAGCTTCTTGCTTGGTTGTTTGTTCTGTTTTAGATTTTGCTTCAGGTATACTTTCCAGTTCAGGCGCAACTTTGGCATCCTTGAATGAAACAATAATTGCCGCCCGTGTCTTGCTGAAGTGCTCTGCAACCTTTTGGGGTGCAATACCTTCAGCGGTGTATTTACTGAATTTGACTGCAAAAAGTTCAGGATTCTCATTACTCAAGTCTTTAGCATAACTTGCAATATGATCGCCTTTCGCACGACCTGGAACGATTTTTTCTTCACCATGAGGAACTTCAACGCCTGCATCCAATACACCGTGTAGTACGGCGAAAATTCTGGAGCCTTTAGTTGGTATTGCCATGCCAATATCAAGGATTGCTTCGTTTATGCCTTTGACTTTTGCTTTTAATCCGCAAAGTAAACCGGTGAGGTATGCTGCTGGGATGTTACCTGTCGATGCTTTCCAACCGTATTTCTTAACGAGTTCACGGCTATTAGCAGCCGCAAGAACCATATCACCGATTGGTTTAGCTATGATAATTTGTGCATTAACGTTGTTGATTGAGGGGCGCACGACTAGTCGGTTTTTGCCTGAAATTACCATAGCCTTACGGGCTTGGTAGTCAGTTTTTCCTTGACGTCTGCGTCTTACGGGTACACGGAAATTTGCATTATTTGCCATCTTAGCGTTTTCTCCATTGGTCGTTTGCTTTTAAGTTGCGCTCCATGTCGGCGATGGATTGGAATCTTCCACTGCCAGCCATTCTATAGTACTGGGTATAGGTAGCCTCTGTGATGATTCTGCTTGCTTTGAGCTCACGGAGTTTTCGTCGCAGAGAACGGATTCTAATCATCCAAGCTTCTTTTTGAGTTACCTTGGCATAGCGTGCACCGGTGACACTACCAGGTCCACTACGTCTGCCTAAGCGTTTCTTTGCTTGAATGACCTTTGCTCGTGAGCGGCTTACACCTTTCTCAGGCAATGAAACGATTACTTTTTCGCGAATCAGCTTACGAACTTCTTCACGTGTAATTGCACCTTCAACCTCATCTATACGTGCGGGGTCTATCCAAACACGGTTCTGCCCAATCTTTAAGATTTGTGCAGCTAAGCGCCTTTGTCCACTAAGGTTGGTCATTACTTATTAGTCTCCTTCTTCTTAGTTTTCTTGTTATCTGCCTTTTTTGGTTGTTTTTTTTCTTTCTTTGATTTTATCTCAGATTTGGTCACTTTCGTTACATCTTCGTTGGTTTCAGTTTCGTTATCGTCTGCGGTAGTTTCGTCTTCTTCTGCTGCGGTGGGTGCGTTTAGATTTAAGATTTTAAGGTTCAATTCGGTTGCTTTAGCGATGATGTCTACTCGTTTTCTTTTTCCAACACGATGTGCAATACGGATTGCTTCGGTGTCAACATTCACTATGGATAGGTCTGCTACGTTATAGACTATTACTTCTTTGTAGCCTGATGGATGGAGGTATCGAGCGATTTTTGGTCCCTTGTAACCTGTACTTGGTCCTGGGGGCCAACCGAGAATCTTTCTACGGATCTTATTGTCTAACCCGCGTGGTTTACGCCAGCTTAGGCTGAAGCGAGCGTACTTCCAGCTTTCTGCACGTACAAACTTTGGCTTCTTGTTTCTAGCACGTGCTCTAACTTGAAGTGCTCTTCGTGATGGTGACGCTTTCTTTTCTGTCATTATGCCATACCTTCATTTCTTTCATAGGTGTAGATACCATCAAGGAAAACCCGAGGATCTTTTCCACGGACTTTAGTGGCTTGCTCGATGTTAGCTGCTGTTTGACTTACATCCTCAAGGTTGATTCCGGTGAGGATGACGTCGTCAGGTTCAATTTTGACCTTAACGTCGCCAAGGATTTCGACTTTACGAGGTTTTCTTTCGCCAGTAAAGTTTTCGATTAGGATTGATTTGTTCTGTGTCTTGACTGTGATAGGAAAGTGTGAGAAGACTATTTTTAGTTTGTATGTATATCCTTTGGTTACGCCAGTGATCATGTTGTTTATATGTGAAAAGAGGGTGCCTACTAGTGCGGTTTCCTTTTTGCGTGGCCATTTAGCTAAAACACGCACGGTTTTTTCTTGGCTTTCTATTTCAATTGTTGCGTAAGAAAAGTCACGGGTTAAACTACCTTTTGCACCCTTTACAGTGACTTTTTTGCCTTCTACACTCAGGGTAATGTCATCGGGAACTTGTATTGTTCTTGAAACTTCTGGAAGCCGCATTATCATTGCACTCCTAATAGACGAAAGCTAAGAGCCTTCCTCCGATGTTCTTTTCTTCGGCATCCCGATGGGCAATTACGCCTTGAGAAGTGGAAACAACCATTATGCCTACATCGCGGGAGGGTAAGAATTTCTTTTCCCAATCCTCGTACTCTGTGGCTTTTACTGCAAAGCGTGGTTTAACTGGACCACATTTGTTTATTCTACCTAGGAGTTGGACTTTGAATTTCCCTTGGCGTCCATCGTCGATGAATTCGAATTCACCTATAAAACCGTTAAGTTGCATTATGCGTAGTACACGCCCCAATAGTTTAGATGCAGGGCTAATGATGCATTCGCGTTTGTTGCGTATTTCGTTGTTTATGATAGTTATGAGACCATTTGTTAAAGTATCCATTTTCTTTCTTAGCTCCTACTCATATTTCTTGAAACCTAATTTTGGGGCAGCCTCTCTAAAGCATGTCCTGCATAGATATAAATTGTAGCGTCTTATAACTGGACCAAAAGAACCGCACCGTACACATGGACGTGCTCCTTTACCGTATTTTCGTTCTTTCTTGATTTGCTGTTTTCCCATATCACGTCACTCTCAGTTTAAACGATTTCGACTCCTAATGTTTGTTTTATGAAGAGAATCGATTCTTCAGGTGTTAGTACATGTTTTGAACCGATGGGTCTGCTTTGTCGTTTGCGAATTTTTATGCGTTGACCAGGTCGATTAACTGTTACACAGATATCCATACCAAAGATTCCGACTTCAGGGTCATATTTTACGCCAGGGATGTCTATGTGTTCTTTAAGTCCTAAGCTAAAGTTTCCGCGGGCATCAAATGATCGTTTAGCAAGTTTATTGCTGACAACTGGCATGACTTTTTTTAGAAAATCTATTGCAGCTTGCTTGCGCAGGGTCACTACTACTGCGATAGCTTCACCTTCACGTATACCAAAATCGCGTATAGATTTTTTGGCACGTTTTCTGACTGGAATACGGCCAGTAATTTCTTCGAGTACGTTGTGTGCCTTCTCGAGTGGTTCGCCAGACTTGCCTACGTTGAGGTTGACGACAACTTTCTCGATATGGGGCATAAGCATTGGATGTTCTTTCCAAGCCTTAACTGTGGATTCTTCACTCAACTGCTGATGTCTCCAGTACATTTACCATTGGTGCGTCTTTGCCTATTGAAAAGACTAAGTCCATGATTGTTTGATAACGTACGCCTTTTTCGTCTTCTATCATTACTAGAGCTTGGCGACGTTTCTTTGCTACTGTTTTTTCAATCTCTATGATTTTACCAACTTTTCCTATGTTTTTTCCGCCTGTGATTATTGCCAAGTTATCTTCTTTGGTTTTAAGTGTTTCAGTAATTGTCTTTTCTGGATAGGTTACTTTTAGAATATCGAAAGTTTCGTAAGGCACTTCAATAGGGTTCTTAGGGTCTGCAACTTGAATTAACATATTAGAACCGTTATGAAGGGCGATTTGTACTCCATTACTAACGGTAGATTTATTTTCAACCCGTAGCAATGAATGATTTGATTCTTCTTTACTGATCGGTGTTAGTACTAATCCATGTTTAGATGGTATGACACGGTAGTATTTGCCGCTATCAGGTAAAGCTATTACATCCATTAAACCAACTGGAATATCATCTTTCTTATAGACTACACCGTTGACCATGACTTTTCCCTCGGTAAGAATCAATTTTCCTTCTTTTCTTGTCTGCGCAACACCTAACATTTCACGTAAAACGAGTGTTAATGGTATGCATTTGTCGAGTGAATGTGATCCTGATGAAGGTTTCACTACCCAAACAGCTTCCTTTCTATGGATTGGCCAAGATGCTGGTGCTGGTTTACGTTTTAGCCTTGCTGTCTTTCCTTTTTTACCCAAACTTATTGTCCTCCTTCTTCAGAGGTTGCTCCCTCTGTCTTTTTCACAGCGGTTTTTTTAGCTGTTGCCTTTTTTGCTTTTGATGCCGTTTCTTGTTTGGCAGCCTTAGCGGGGGCCTTTATGGCTTTTGCTGGTGTTGCCTTTGTTTTTTCCTTCTTCTCTGGCGCTTTTTTGCGTCCAAGAACTATATCCTTACGGTATTTGTCATCAAGGTTAAGGTTGCGAATTTGAACCTTTGATGGATGTACTGATAGGAATATATTTGTACCATCAACTTTTTCACGTGTTAATCCTTCAAGATATATTCTATACATTTTTCGATCAACTCGCGAAATTTTGCCTTCAAAGCCCTTGTTATCACCGCGTAGTATACGAACAGTGTCGCCTTTACGGACTGGCAGGGTCTTTGCACCTCTGGATGCTGATAGCTCACTTGAAAGTGGTGCAGCCATAATTTTTTGGCGTATGTGAGCTGGTGCGTTATGGAGCATCTTTCTTTGTTTACCAGGATTCTTTGTTTTTTGCATTCTTTACACCTAAACTATTATGCTGGAGGCGCTTGCGATTCTGGGCCATCGCTCTGCTGCCTCTCTTGCGACTGGACCTCTTATTTCTGAGCCCTTCATTTCACCTTCAGGAGTGATAATGACGGCTGCGTTATCTTCAAATTGTACCCAGACGCCGTCGATTCTGCGGAATTCTTTTTTCTGGCGTACGATAACTGCTTGGAATATTTTTTTACGCATATCTGGTGAGCCTTGGCGGACTGAAACGGTTACTTTGTCGCCTACTGTTGCTGATGGATATCGTCTTAACCTGCCTTTATAACCCATAGCTTGAATTAAACGTAATACTCGTGCACCGGTGTTGTCGGTGCATTTCAGTTCTGAACCGGATAATAAACCGCGAGTGAGTTTTTGCCCGTGTGATAGCATACCTTTTGCTGTTAGGGCTCTTTGCTTTGCTTTCGCTGCGCACATATTATCGTTCCTCACCTATTTTTTCTACCACTACGAAGGACACTGTTTTGCTGAGTGGTCTGCATTCTGCAATTTTTACGCGGTCGCCTTCTTTAACATCAATACAAGGTGGATTATGTGATGGGATATGACTATGTCTTCGTTCATAACGCACGAATTTTGACGAGAATTGCATGAATTCTCTGTCTACAATAACGGTTTTGTCCATCTTTGCTGTGTGAACGATACCTTCTAGTACACGTCCTCTTACGGCGAGTGTCCCATGGAATGGACAATTAGAGTCGTCACAGGTCTTTTTGGGTTGCTTAAAAGTCATTGACATATTACCATAACCTCTTTACGTTTTTCTTAAGCCGATCTTCTGAACGGCCGACTAAGAGTTTACCATCTATCGCAACAACGGTTCCGTCGTTGAAAGTAAAATTAAAAGTTGAGGCTTCTTTGAGTACATTCCAAGTTGACCCTTCATCTTGTAAGATGAAGGTGTTTCTTGTTTCACCCACTACAAACCCATTTATACCGATTAAATTAGAGTTTGAACTGGCTGATACTAAACCTTTAGTTCCGATGAATTCATAGCGGATTATATCAGGAGTTATTTTCATTTGGGAGCTTTCTCCTTAATTACTTCTTTTTTGGCTTTGGCTTTTTTTGCTACTTTTGTTTCTTTTTTTGGTGTCCCGGGTGCCTTGCGTAAACCAATAGCTTGTTCATTTTTTACTGTGAGGATTTGAGCGATTGTTTTTCGAAGGTGACGTATTCGGGTTGGGTTTTCAACTGCGCCACCTGCATGAACCATAGTTCGTATACGTGTAAGTTCAATGCGTAAGTCTATTAATCGTTGTTCGCGTGCTTCAGGGGTCATTTCAATAATATCTTTCATGCGCATTATGGGGGCCATTTACTGTTTTTCCTCCGCTTGTTTTGCTTCTTTTGGTTCTACAGTTTCAGGATTGCTAGTGACTTCTTGTGCTTTGTCGGTTGGTGTTGGCTCGTCTATTGGTGTTGCTTGAGGTGCTATTTTGGGGGTTGCTACCAGTGTTGGTTCTTGTGCAACTACGATTGGTTCTTCTTCCTCTGTAGGTTGGATGATTACAACTTTATCTGGGAAATATGCGTCCGGCGGCATTATTTTTACTCTTACACCAATCATACCGGGTTTTAGTTGGACGTGTGCTACGGCTGTTTTCATGGCACGTAATGCAGGTTCACCGACGATTGGGTAATGACCTGCACGGAATTTCTCAAATCGTGCACGTTCAGTAGTTAGTTTGCCGCTGATGACGATTTCGCATCCGAGTGCACCAGCTTCCATAACTTGGTTGAGCGCCCAGAAACCTGCACGCCTAAAATGTACTCCTCGTTCAAGTGCTGAGGCAACGCGATTTGCGATGACATGAGCGTTGAATTCTGGAACTTCGATTTCGGATACCGAAATTTGGGGATTGGAAACTTTGAAGTTTTGTTCTAATGAAGAGGCTAATTCTTTGATGGTTTCTCCGCCTCTGCCGATAACGATACCTGGACGCATTGCGTAGATAACTACGTGTGTGCCCAGAGGTGTCTTAGATATGTTTACTCCACCATATCCAGCCCTTTCTAGTTTCTTTTCCAAAAACTCATCGATTTCGGTTCTTTTAATAGATTCTGTTATGAATCGTTTGACTATACTCATTTATTGTTCTCCTGCGGTGGGTTTCTCTTCGAGCACAATTTCGACATGCGAAGTAATTTCAAATTTCGGTGAGGCTCTACCATGTGCGCGTGGCGTGTAGCGCTTTAGTTTGACACCTTGATAAGCTGCACTGTGCATGACTCTTAAGCGGTCAACATCTAAACCTTTATTTTCTGCGTTTGCTTGTGCCGCTTGTAACACATGAAGTATGGCATTAGCTGTTTTTATTGGGTATCTACCGACACAATGTTTTTGCATGCCACCTTTGTGGCCCAGTTTCTTAGTGTGTCTTGTATAAGGAACTGGTTTTGATTTGGCTATTACTGCTCTTAGGAAATCTTTTGCTCGGTCTAGATCCATGCCTCTTATGGCTTTAGCGACTTCCCTAGCGGCTTTGTGGGATACCTTTAATTCTCTACCGCTGGCTTTCGCTGTTTTTTCTGGATTAAGCATTTCGTTGATTATTGAGTATCCCCATTTTGGCATTATTATTTCTCCGATGCGCAATCAAACACGTAAAAGCGATTTATATGGCTTTCCGTATCAGAACTAAGATTTTGCTCTTAACTGACTAAGTGCTTGTTCCGGCGAGGAACTATTCGAACGCCATGAGGTGTATTAATTTTTGATAACGTCTACTCTTTTATAGTTTACCCAAAAAACAGGGAGAAACGAATTTTTTGCTTGTTTTTCTTTGATAAAAATTTATTGATTTAATTAGTTACCAAAGTTAAAAAAACGTTATTTGAGCAGTAATCTGAGTATAAACAAAATAGAGTCAGGTGGTAGCTTTGTGCCGCATATAGGACAGAATTGCGCTTCTGCGCCGACTCCATTGCCACATTGAGAACAATATTCTGCAGAGGCATACTGTGTTGGCTGCGTATACTGTGCATGCGAGTGGTATTGTTGTCTTATGGTGTATGGTTGGTGTGAAATTGCGAGTATACAACCGATTAATGCGAATATGTTTAGTCCACTAAGGATTGAGAGGATAATTATGTATACACCGTATTTTGAATAATTCAGCTGGTTGCTCCAATACCCTTTTGGCATAAACAATTATCAATACATTAACTACGATAATCCATATACTACCGACCAATAAAATTAGAGTACTCCTGCGAGTATTCATAGTATTCCGCCTTATTGTAGTGAGATAATATGCAGCTGTTGGAGGGTTAGTCATTTGTTGATTTGACACATAGTATTGCCTCGACTTATTGTAGCGATATAGCCGAGGGTTTGTTAAAAAAAAACTTTGTTGATCTAACGATAGAAGTTATGTATTTTAATGCGATTTGTTTATGTCATTCAATCATATAAGAAGACACCAGGAAGACCCATTAATGGTTCATAAAACTGAAAAAATCACTAT
>Ga0172382_10003759_pt1 | contig 23809 bp, 27 predicted proteins | sample Leawel138RmetaG_FD_122245 | JGI IMG/M metagenome (GOLD analysis project Ga0172382, IMG submission 122245) | Leachate microbial communities from a municipal landfill in Southern Ontario, Canada - Leachate well 138R metaG | ecosystem: Engineered > Solid waste > Landfill > Unclassified | place... | reverse complement strand
GGTGTGGGTGAGCGTACTCGTGAGGGTAACGACTTCTACCACGAGATGAAGGACTCCAACGTTCTCGACAAAGTGGCGATGGTGTACGGCCAGATGAACGAGCCGCCGGGAAACCGTCTGCGCGTTGCTCTGACCGGCCTGACCATGGCCGAGAAGTTCCGTGAGGAAGGTCGCGACGTTCTGCTGTTCATCGATAACATCTACCGTTACACCCTGGCCGGTACCGAAGTGTCGGCACTGCTGGGTCGTATGCCGTCCGCGGTGGGTTATCAGCCGACTCTGGCCGAGGAAATGGGCGTTCTGCAGGAGCGCATCACCTCCACCAAGACCGGTTCGATCACCTCGATCCAGGCCGTATACGTTCCCGCGGACGACCTGACCGACCCGAGCCCGGCGACCACCTTCGCCCACCTGGACGCCACCGTCGTACTGTCGCGTGACATTGCCTCCCTGGGTATCTACCCGGCCGTGGACCCGCTGGACTCCACCAGCCGTTCGCTGGATCCGCTGGTAGTTGGCCAGGAGCACTACGAAGTGACTCGCGGCGTGCAGTACGTGCTGCAGCGCTACAAGGAACTGAAGGACATCATCGCCATCCTGGGTATGGACGAACTGTCCGAGCAGGACAAGCAACTCGTTGCTCGTGCGCGTAAGATCCAGCGCTTCCTGTCGCAGCCGTTCCACGTGGCCGAGGTCTTCACCGGCGCTCCGGGCAAGTACGTGTCCCTCAAGGAAACCATCCGTGGCTTCCAGGGCATTCTCAATGGTGACTACGACCACCTGCCGGAGCAGGCGTTCTACATGGTCGGCACCATCGACGAAGCCATCGAGAAGGCCAAGAAACTGTAACTGGCGCGCCCGTTCGCGGGCGCCGATCCAGCCTGGCCGGCCTCGGCCGGCCAGGCCGATTACCGAGGCATATGTATGGCTATGACAGTCCACTGCGACATCGTCAGCGCGGAAGAAGAGCTGTTCTCGGGGCTGGTGGAAATGGTCGTCGCTCACGGTAACCTGGGTGACATCGGGATCCTGCCGGGCCACGCGCCTCTGCTGACCGATCTCAAGCCGGGTCCGGTGCGGGTGATCAAGCAGGGTGGCGACGAAGAGATCTTCTACATCTCCGGCGGCTTCATCGAAGTGCAGCCGAACATGGTGAAGGTGCTTGCCGATACCGCCACGCGCGCCAGGGACCTCGACGAGGCCGCTGCGCAGGCTGCGGTCAAGGCCGCGGAAAAGGCGCTGAACGAGAAGGGCGCGGAATTCGATTACGGTTCCGCCGCCGCTCGTCTCGCCGAGGCCGCTGCCCAGCTGCGGACCATCGAGGCACTGCGCAAGAAGTACGGTCGGCACTGATCGATCCGCGACTTCATCGCGTACGAGTAAAAGGGTAGCCTTGGCTACCCTTTTTCTTTTTCCGTCATTCTGTCCGTACCGGCGACCGACCTGCCCGGTCAGCGGACGGCGCCAAACCGTTCAGGATCACCGTCATGTCTCTTGATATTGTCATCCTCGCCGCTGGTCAGGGCACCCGCATGCGTTCCGCCCTGCCGAAGGTCCTGCATCCGGTGGCTGGGCAGTCCATGCTCGGCCACGTCATCGACACCGCCCGCGCGCTGCAGCCCAAGAGCATCCAGGTGGTGATCGGTCACGGTGCCGAACAGGTACGTCAGTGCCTGGCGGGTGACGATCTGAGCTATGTCGTACAGGCCGAGCAGCTCGGTACCGGCCACGCGGTGGCGCAGGCGCTGCCGAACCTGACGGCCGAGCGGGTGCTGATCCTCTATGGCGACGTACCGCTGATCGAAACCGATACCCTGCAGCGCCTGCTGCACAAGGTCGGCCCCGACCAGCTCGCGCTGCTCACCGTCGAGCTTGCCGATCCGACCGGTTACGGCCGCATCGTGCGCGACGTGCAGGGCGAGGTGCAGGCCATCGTCGAGCACAAGGATGCCAGCGCCGCGCAGCGGGCGATCCGCGAAGGCAATACCGGCATCCTCGCCGTACCGGGCGCGCGGATCGGTGAATGGCTGGGCCGGCTGTCCAACAGCAATGCACAGGGCGAGTACTACCTGACCGACGTGATTGCGATGGCGGTCGCGGACGGTCTGCGCGTCGCCACCGAGCAACCGCTGGACGCGATGGAGGTGCAGGGCGCCAACGACCGCATCCAGCTGGCGGAGCTGGAGCGCCACTACCAGCAGCGTGCGGCGCGGCGGCTGATGGCACAGGGTGTCACCCTGCGCGATCCGGCGCGGTTCGACCTGCGGGGCGAGGTGTCGGTCGGTCGCGACGTGCTGATCGACGTCAACGTGCTGCTCGAAGGCCGCGTGGTGATCGAAGACGACGTGCAGATCGGCCCCAACTGCGTGATCAAGGACAGCGTCCTGCGCAAGGGCGCGATCATCAAGGCCAATTCCCATCTGGAAGGCGCCGAGGTGGGCGAGGGCGCCGATTGCGGGCCGTTCGCCCGGCTGCGTCCCGGCGCGGTGCTCGGCCGCAAGGCGCATGTCGGCAATTTCGTCGAACTGAAGAACGCGGTGCTCGGCGAGGGCGCCAAGGCCGGCCATCTGAGCTACCTGGGCGACGCCCAGATCGGTGCGCGGACCAACGTCGGCGCCGGCACCATCACCTGCAACTACGATGGCGCCAACAAGTTCCGCACGGTGATGGGCGAGGACGTGTTCATCGGCTCCAACAGCTCGCTGGTGGCGCCGCTCACGCTCGGCGACGGCGCCACCACCGGCGCCGGTTCGGTGATCACCGAGGACGTGCCCGCACATAACCTCGGCCTCGGCCGCGGTCGCCAGCGTAACATCGACGGGTGGCAGAGGCCGGTGAAGAAGGAGTCCTGAACACTCCGCTTGCAGCCTCCAAACGCTTTATGTTTTGATTCGCGCCTGTAACTTTCGGATCGAAACATAGCTGATGTCGAAGCGCAACACACCGCAACGCCGCCACGCCATCCTTGCACTGCTCGCCGAGCAGGGCGAGGTGAGCGTCGATCAGCTGTCGCAGCGCTTTGAAACCTCCGAAGTCACCATTCGCAAGGACCTCGCCGCGCTCGAGAAGAACGGTCTGCTGCTGCGCCGTTACGGCGGCGCGGTGTCGCTGCCGCAGGAGCTGATCGGCGACGGCGTGCAGCCGGTTTCGCCGGCCAAGCAGGCCATCGCCCGCGCCGCGGTTGGCTGCATCCGCGAGCATGCGCGGATCATCATCGACAGCGGTACCACCACCGCGGCGATGATCCCGCAGCTCGGCCACACGCACGGGCTGGTGGTGATGACCAACTCGCTGAACGTGGCCAACGCGCTGCGCGAGCTGGAGCACGAACCGGTGCTGCTGATGACCGGCGGCACCTGGGACCCGCATTCCGAGTCGTTCCAGGGCCAGGTGGCCGAACAGGTGCTGCGCTCCTATGATTTCGACCAGCTGTTCATCGGTGCCGACGGCATCGATCTGGAGCGTGGCACCACCACCTTCAACGAACTGCTGGGGCTGTCGCGGGTGATGGCCGAGGTAGCCCGCGAAGTCATCGTGCTGGCCGAGTCCGACAAGATCGGCCGGCGTATCCCCAATCTGGAACTGCCCTGGAGCAGGATCCACACCCTGATCACCGACGAGCGCCTCACAGACGCGGCGCGCGCATCCATTCAGGCCCGTGGCGTCAGACTGATCTGCGCGGCCATCGAACCCAATCTGGAGACCTGACCATGTGTGGCATCGTTGGCGCCGTCGCCGAACGCAACATCACCGCGATCCTGCTCGAAGGCCTCAAGCGCCTGGAATACCGCGGCTACGATAGTGCCGGCGTCGCCGTGCTAGATGGCGCCGGAACCCTGCAGCGCCTGCGCCGCACCGGCAAGGTCGCCGAGCTGGAACAGGCGCAGGCCGAGGCCCAGCTGGCCGGTCGTCTGGGCATCGCGCACACCCGCTGGGCCACCCACGGCGCGCCGTGCGAGCGCAACGCCCACCCGCATTTCTCCGGCGATGATCTGGCCGTGGTGCACAACGGCATCATCGAGAACCACGAAGCCCTGCGCGCGCAGCTCAAGGCGTTGGGCTACAGCTTCACCTCCGATACCGATACCGAAGTCATCGTCCACCTGCTGCACCACAAGCTCGACGAGTTCGGCGACCTCACCGTGGCGCTCAAGGCGGCGGTCAAGGAACTGCACGGCGCGTACGGCCTGGCAGTGATCTCGGCGCGCCAGCCGGATCGCCTGCTCGCCGCGCGCAGCGGCAGCCCGCTGGTGATCGGCCTCGGCCTGGGCGAGAACTTCCTCGCCTCCGACCAGCTGGCGCTGCGTCAGGTCACCGACCGCTTCATGTACCTGGAAGAGGGCGACATCGCCGAGATTCGCCGCGACAGCGTGCAGATCTGGGATGCCGCCGGCCAGCCGGTGCAGCGCGAAGCGGTGCAATACCACGAAGGCGCCGAGGCGGCGGACAAGGGTGAGTACCGCCACTTCATGCTCAAGGAAATCCACGAGCAGCCCAAGGTCGTGCAGCGCACCCTCGAAGGTCGCCTGGGCGACAACCAGGTGCTGGTGCAGGCGTTCGGCCCGCAGGCCGCCGAGCTGTTCGCCAAGGTGCGCAACGTGCAGATCGTCGCCTGCGGTACCAGCTACCACGCCGGCATGGTTGCGCGTTACTGGCTCGAAGAGCTGGCCGGGATTCCCTGCCAGGTCGAGGTCGCCAGCGAGTTCCGCTACCGCAAGGTGGTGGTGCAGCCTGACAGCCTGTTCGTCACCATCTCCCAGTCCGGTGAGACCGCCGACACCCTGGCCGCGCTGCGCAATGCCAAGGACGCCGGTTATCTGGCCAGCCTGGCGATCTGCAACGTCGGCATCAGCTCGCTGGTGCGCGAATCCGACCTCTGCCTGCTGACCCAGGCCGGGCCGGAAATTGGCGTCGCCTCGACCAAGGCCTTCACCACCCAGCTGACCGGGCTGATGCTGCTGACCCTGGCCCTCGGCCAGGTACGCGGCAGCCTGACGGCGGCCAGGGAAGCCGAGCTGGTGGCCGAATTGCGCCGCCTGCCGACGCGCCTGGGCGAAGCGCTGGCGATGGACACCACGGTAGAGAAGGTCGCTGAACACTTCGCCGAGAAGCACCACACGCTGTTCCTCGGTCGTGGCGCGCAGTATCCGGTGGCGATGGAAGGGGCACTCAAGCTCAAGGAAATCTCCTACATCCACGCCGAAGCCTACCCGGCCGGCGAGCTCAAGCACGGCCCGCTGGCGCTGGTGGATGCCGATATGCCGGTGGTCACCGTGGCGCCGAACAACGAGCTGCTGGAGAAGCTCAAGTCCAACCTGCAGGAAGTGCGCGCACGCGGCGGCGAGCTGATCGTCTTCGCCGATGGCGCCGCCGGGCTGGAGAATGGCGAGGGCACCTTCGTGGTGAACATGCCGCACATCCACGATGCGCTGGCACCGATCCTCTACACCGTGCCGCTGCAGCTGTTGTCCTACTACGTCGCCGTGCTGCGCGGCACCGACGTCGACCAGCCGCGCAACCTGGCCAAGTCCGTCACCGTGGAATAACCGCGCTGGCCACCGCCGTTAGGTGGTGGCCGACGGTACCGTCCAGCCGATGAAGGCCCAGCGCATCGGCGCGCCGCCCTGGCGGGCGCGCTCCGGGTCGGCGTGGTACCAGCCGGCCAGGCTTTCGCGCTGCACGTCGTCGAGCGGACCGAGCGACCAGGCGACGCGCTCGGCGAATTCCTCGAAGGTGGCGCAGCCGGCCAGGCGGCTGGGCAGCTCGATATAGTCCAGGCGCGGATGAATGTCGCGCTGGTGCAGCAGGTTGAGCGTGTAGATGTAGTCCGGCACGCTGGCCTGCTCGCGTCCGAGCAGGCGGGCGATGGCCGGATCGATGAAATGTCCGCCGGCCAGCTGGGTCATGTAGGCCCGCAGCCGGGTATGCCGGTGAATCTTCTCCAGCGCGGCATCCAGGTCGTCGACCAGACCCGAGCGCGAGGCGATCAGGATGTCGCACACCGGCACCGCGCTCCAGTCGTCCTCCCAGGCGCATTGCAGCGGCTGCACGTTGTTCACGCCCGATTCGTCGAGGCGCGCCTGCAGGCAGGCCAGCATGCCGGGGCTGTAGTCCAGCGCGTAGATCCGTTCGAACTGCGCGGCCAGCGGCAGGCACAGGGTGCCGGGACCGCAGCCGATATCCAGCAGGCTGTGCGCGCCGCTGAGGTCCATGCGCCTTATGAAGGCTTCGGTATAGGCGCCGCCCAGCGGTTTGCCTGCCAGTTCGGCGGCGCGCTTGTCCCAGGCGCTGGGCGGCTTGGAGGGACGGGCGCTACGGCGCAGGTGCTGGCGATAGCGTTCGGCGAAGTCGATGTCATCGAGGCTCATGCGGGTTCCCGGTCTTGCAGTTCGCGCAAGAGTACTCGCGACCTGTGCTGCGGCGCGATGCGGCGCTGCGCAGCAGACGCCTGTCCGGCAAACCGTTAACCCCTCGCCGGGCGCTCTGCGCTGCGGCGCTGACGATACGAGCGCACCACCTCGAGGAATGCGGCGAGGATCGGCGAGCGGTCGTCGGGGCGGTAGATGCACGACAGATCGATCCGCGTGTTGCCCGGAATGCCGTCCAGCGGCCGGTAGGTCAGGCCCGGCAGCGACAGCGCTGCGGTGGACTGCGACACCAGGCAGGCGCCGAAGCCCTTGGAGACCAGCGAAACGGCGGTGACCGCGTCGCCGACTTCCTGAGCGATGGTCGGCACGAAGCCGGCCTGCTGGCAGAGGCCGAGCACCTTGTCGAGAAAACTCGGCCGCCCGCCGGTGGGGAACAGCACCAGCGGCTGGTCGGCCAGCGCGCGGAAATCCACCCGCTGCTGGCGCGCCAGCGGATCGTCCTCGTGCAGCGCCAGCAGCAGCGGCTCGGTATCCACCAATGCCCATCGTGAACTTTCACCTGGCGCAAGGCTGCGCCAGCCCCGAACAGCAGATCGAGCTGCTAGGCGAAGCCTCGCGGCTGTACAGCGGGGTACTTGCCGCGCCCATCGACCGCGTGCGGGCGATGATCAGCCTGTACCCGCGCGAGTGTTTTGCCGTGGCCGGCGAAGTTGGCCGGCAGGCGCCGTATTTTGAATTCCGCGTGCTCGACGGCCGCCCGCTCGAGCAGCGACGGCGGCTGATGGCCGGCTTCACCGAACTGCTGGTACGCATTCTGGATGTGCAGCCGCAGCTGGTGCGCGGGCTGTGCATTCGCGTCGAACCGGAGGACTGGTCGATCGGCGGCGTACCGGCCGACGTGCTGCGCGCGGCGGAGATCGCGGCGCGCGACCAGGCAGGGGAGGCCGCATCATGACCAACCGCGATTTCCTCCAATCCCAGGGGCCGCGGCTCGACTGGCGCGGCGCCGCCGTCGCCGCGCAGGCGGCGCTGGACTGCGCCGAGCGGCTGGGCATCCGTGTGCATGTGGCGCTGGTCGACCGCAGCGGCAATACGCTGGCCTATCTGCGCATGGCCGAGGCCTTCCTGCATTCGGAGAGCATCGCCATCGACAAGGCGTACACGGCCGCCAGCTTCGGCTTTCCCACCGGCCAATGGCTGGAGGTGATCGGCGACAACCCGCGCCTGCACATCGGGCTGACCACGCGACCACGGCTGGTGGTGCTCGGCGGCGGTCTGCCGATCCTCATCGAGGGGCGCTGCATCGGTGGCGTCGGCGTCTCCGGCGGCAGCGAGGAGCAGGACGAAGCCTGCGCGCGTGCCGCGCTCGCAGCGCTTGGGCTCAACCCGGCAGAGTGAGGGCGATGATGAAGCACCAGATCACCATCGAAGACACCGCCGAGCACTATCCCTGCGACGAGCACGAATCGGTGCTGCACGGCATGGCGCGCCTCGGCCGGCGCGGCATCCCGCTAGGCTGCCGCGGCGGCGGCTGCGGCGTGTGCAAGGTGCAGGTCACCCAGGGCAGCTACGAGGCGAAGGTCATGAGCCAGGCCACGTCAGCGCCGAGGAACAGGCGCAGGGCACGGTGCTGGCCTGCCGGATCATGCCGCATAGCGACCTTTGCCTGCAGGTGGTCGGCAAGATGAAGAAGAGCGTCTGCGGCCGCGCGGCCCCGTATGCCGAGGAAGGTGGTACCGAGGCCGCGCCGGCGCGTCACTGACTCTGCGTCACTGACTGCGCGGCGCGGCTGCCGATTAGCCGGCCAGCACCGAATCCACCAGCGCCTTGGCTTCGGCCTGGATGCGCTTGAGGTGCGCCTCGCCGTCGAAGCTCTCGGCGTAGATCTTGTAGACGTCCTCGGTGCCGGACGGCCGCGCGGCGAACCAGCCGTTTTCCGTCTCCACCTTCAGCCCGCCGATGGCCGCGCCGTTGCCCGGTGCCTCGGTGAGGATGCGGGTGATCGGCTGGCCGGCCAGTTCCTTCGCCGTGACCTGCGAGGCCGACAGCTTGCCCAGGCGCGCCTTCTGCTCGCGGTTGGCGGCCGCATCGATGCGCCGGTACACCGGCGCGCCGAAGCGGTCGGTCAGCGCGGTGTAGCGCTGGCTCGGGTCCTGGCCGGTGACGGCGGTGATTTCCGCGGCGAGCAGGCCGAGGATCAGCCCGTCCTTGTCGGTGGACCAGACGCCGCCCTGCTTGTCGAGGAACGATGCACCGGCCGACTCCTCGCCGCCGAAGCCCAGGCTGCCATCCATCAGGCCGTCGACGAACCACTTGAAGCCCACCGGCACTTCCACCAGACGCCGGTCGATGCCGGCGGCGACGCGGTCGATCATCGACGAGGACACCAGCGTCTTGCCGATGCCGGCCTCGGCGCTCCAGCCCGGGCGGTGGGTGAACAGGTATTCGATGGCCACCGCCAGGTAATGGTTGGGGTTCATCAGCCCGCCGGAGCGGGTGACGATGCCGTGGCGGTCGTGGTCGGTGTCGCAGGCGAAGGCCACGTCGAAGCGGTCCTTGTTCTCGATCAGCCCGGCCATGGCATGCGGCGAGCTGCAGTCCATGCGGATCTTGCCGTCCCAGTCCAGGCGCATGGAGCGGAAGGTCGGGTCGACCACGGTGGACAGCACCTCCAGCGGCAGGCCGAAGCGCTCGGCAATGCGCGGCCAGTAGTGCACGCCGGCGCCGCCCAGCGGGTCGACGGCGAACTTCAGGCCGGAATCGCGGATCGCGGCGAGGTTGATCACCCGTTCCAGGCCGCCGACATAGGCCTCGATGAAATCGAAGCGCTGGGTGGTCGAGGCCTGCAGCGCCTGGCGGTAATCCATGCGCTTGACGCCATCGAGTCCGGCGACCAGCAGCGCATTGGCGCGCTCCTGAATCCACTTGGTCACGCCGGTGTCGGCCGGGCCGCCATTGCTGGGGTTGTACTTGAAGCCACCATCGCCCGGCGGGTTGTGCGACGGCGTGATGACGATGCCATCGGCCAGCCCGCTGCTGCGGCCGCGGTTGTAGCTGAGGATCGCGTTGGAAATCGCCGGGGTCGGCGTGTAGCCCGGCTCGCCGCTGGTTTCCGCGCAGCCGGCGTCGATGCGCGTCTGGATGCCGTTGGCCGCCAGCACTTCCAGCGCCGAGATAAATGCCGGTTCGGACAGCGCGTGGGTGTCCATGCCCATGAACAGCGGGCCGTCGATGCCCTCCTGACGGCGGTAATCGCAGATCGCCTGGGTGGTGGCGAGGATGTGCCACTCGTTGAAGCTGCCCTTGAGCGAGGAGCCGCGGTGCCCGGAGGTGCCGAACGCCACCTGCTGCGCCGGGTCGGACGGGTCCGGTCGGTCGCTGTAGTAGCGCGCCACCAGGCGAGGCAGGTGGGTGAGGGTATGCGGGTCGGGCAGGCGTCCTGCATTGGGGGCGAGGCTCATCGATGGGTCCTGTGTGAAGAAGGCGAAACGCCGGCCCAATCGGGGCGCGGCGCGAAGCGAATGAAACGCCAGTCGGCGCCATTTATCCAGAGCTAAGACCGCATGCGCGGCGACGGTTCCGCAGCCCGGTGTTCCGGTGAACCGAATACGTTCGTCGCCCGGGCTGGAAGCAATCACTGAAGCTGCCATTCTCCTGCATAGCGGCCGGCCGTCGCCGGCCTGTTAGCGGAGGTCCAGCCATGAATATCGAGGAACGCATTCGCCAACGCGCCTACGAAATATGGGACGCCGAGGGCCGCCCCGACGGTCAGGAAGCCGAACACTGGCAGCGCGCCCGGGACGAGATCGAGCCTTACGAGCAGGAAGGCGATGCACTGCCCGGTAGCATCGAAAGCAGTGTCGCCGTTCCCATGCCGCGCCGCGAGCGATAGCGAGCTTCAACGCGCCGCATCCGCGCCCAGGCGCTCGCTGAGGTAATCCAGAAAACAGGCGATGCGCGAGGCCAGCGCGCTGTTGCGGTAATACACCGCGTTGATCGGCTGGCGCACGTCGACCCGCTGCGCCGCCAGCACCTCCACCAGCGCGCCGCGCTGGCGATCTCTGTCGGTCATGAAATCGGACAGGCACGCCAGCCCCTCACCGGCCAGCGCCAGCTCGCGCACCGTGTCGCCGCTGGAGGCCCGCAGCGCTGGCGCGATCCGCCAGCTTTCGCCCAGTGCATGGCGCAGCGGCCAGTCGTTGAGCCGGTCCGGCTCGGTAAAGCCGATCAGGCGGTGATCCGCCAGGTCCTCGACCCGCTGCGGCGTACCATGCCGCGCCAGATAGGCCGGGCTCGCCAGCACCCGGCGCAGGGTGTGGCACAGCGGCCGTGCATGCAGGCTGGAGTCGGGCAGCGGACCGATGCGAATGGCCAGATCGATGCGCCGCTCCAGCAGATCGACGATGCGGTCATCGCTGTGCAGCTCCAGCTCGATCAGCGGATAGCGCGCACGGAAATCGCAGATCAGCGGCACGATCACATGCAGCATGAACGGCGAGGCGGTATTGACCCGCAAGCGCCCGGCCGGCGCCTGCCGGCGCAGCGCCATCTGCTCCTCGGCTTCCTCGACGCTGGCCAGAATCCGCCGCGCCTGGATGAGAAACGCCGCGCCTTCCTCGGTCAGCTCCAGCCGCCGCGTGGTGCGCCGCAACAGCGTCACCGCCAGCTTGTCTTCCAGCCGACTCAACGCCCGGCTGACGCCCGAAGCGGTCTGTTCCAGCTGCTCGGCCGCGGCACTGATCGAGCCACTGTCGACCACGCTGACAAAGGCGAGCATTTCGTCGAGGTTGGTTTTCATTGTTGAGCTCAGGTCAAAAGTGTTTGGTGGATGACCGAATTTCCTGCGGGAGTGTGGCTCCGATACTGCGCGCCTTAACAGACCCCGGAGCCCTCATGTTCCTTGCTCTGGTTGCTCTGGTTGCTCTGACGCTCAGCGCGTTTGCCATTGGCCCGACGAAGTTCGTCAGCGTCGGCCGCTGCCCACCATCGCGATTAACTTTTCGGCCGGCTAGCTTCATAAACTCCTGTCACGTTCTTCGGCGTACATGGCCCTCAGAACCCATGCTGCTAACAACTCTCCTCGTCCCCACCTACACGCAAATGCTCATAACCCTCTCCGGCTGGCTGCAAAAAGCGCAGGCCCAGCTACCGGAAGCGGAGGCGCAGGCATTGTTATCCGCGCGGCTGGCGCCGGATATGTTTCCGCTGTCGACCCAGATTCGCTTTGTCTGCGTGCAGGCGAGGGAGGCCGTTTGCCGGCTGAGAGGCGAGGCGTTTCCGGCTGCGATCAACGAGCTGCTGGACGAGGGGCGGCAGGCGGGTGAGCGGCCGGGCACGCTGGCCGATGCCTATGCGCGGATCAATGAGACGGTGGCGTTGCTCGACGGCCTCGCAGCCGATGCGCTGGATCCCAACGCGGACAAGCCAATCGCCCATGAGCTGGCAAACGGGATGATCTTCGACCTGACCGCGGAGCAGTACGCGCGTGACTGGACGCTGGCGCAGTTCTATTTCCATCTGATGGCCGCGTATTCGATCCTGCGTAAGGAAAGGATCGCGCTCGGCAAGGCGGATTACGTGGCGCACATGCTGCCCTATCTGCGTCCGGAATCGATTCCGAAGGGGTAGCGAAGGCAGCCCGGACGTAACGCGTGGGCGCGTGGAAAAGGCTGCGCCGTTTTCCACCCTGCGGGTCTGTCGTGGAGCCTTCTCGGCCTCCTGATGCGCGAGGGCCGGATGCAACGCAAAGACGGATCTCGCCGTCATGTTGCGCAAGTGAGGTAGCGCGTAGGGTGGATAACGCGCAGCGCGCTTATCCACCGTTCGGGACGCGGGCAAGGTGGAAAAGGCATTGCCGTTTTCCACCCTACGAACCGCGCGGCGTGCTCAGTCGAGATCGGCCGCGCTGTGGCGTTCGGGCGCCTGCTCCGATTCCTCGCCCCAGGTACGGTTGACCTTGCGGCCACGGATGACGGCCGGGCGTGCGGCGATCTCATTTGCCCAGCGCTGCACGTGCTGGTAGTCCTGCACCGAGAGGAACTCGCCCGCGCCGTACAGCTCACCCAGCGCCAGCACGCCGTACCAGGGCCAGATCGCCATGTCGGCGATGCTGTAGTCGTCACCGGCGACGTAGCGGTGTTCAGCCAGCTGGCGGTCGAGCACGTCGAGCTGACGCTTGGCTTCCATCGCGTAGCGGTTGATCGGGTATTCGTATTTCTCCGGCGCGTAGGCGTAGAAGTGGCCGAAGCCGCCGCCGAGGAATGGCGCCGAGCCCATCTGCCAGAACAGCCAGTTCAGCGTCTCGGTGCGTGCGCGCAGTTCCGTGGGCAGGAAGGCGCCGAATTTCTCCGCGAGGTAGACCAGGATCGAGCCGGACTCGAACACCCGCAGCGGCCCGCCTTCGGCGCTGTGATCGACCAGCGCGGGAATCTTGGAGTTCGGGTTGACCTCGACGAAGCCGCTGCCGAACTGGTCGCCATCGCCGATGCGGATCGGCCAGGCATCGTACTCCGCGCCGGCATGGCCGCTGGCGAGCAGTTCCTCGAGCATGATGTTGACCTTCACGCCGTTGGGCGTCGCCAGCGAATACAGCTGCAGCGGATGCTTGCCCACCGGCAGCGCCCGCTGCACCCGCGCGCCGGCGGTCGGTGCGTTGATGTTGGCGAACTGGCCGCCGGATGGTGCGTCGTGAACCCAGACTTTCGGCGGGATGTAGCTCTTGTCGGACATGACGATCTCCTCAGCGTGATTCGAATCGGGGCGTGCGCAGCATGCTACGCGTTCGGCGCGCCGGGACGAAATCAGCCGGATCGATAGCGATCATCGATGCTCGACGAGTGGGAGGTGCTGCGTGAGGGCGCGTGAAAAGCGCGTGTCGCTCAAGCGTGGCGCGTAGGGTGGATGACTCGCCTGGACGATCATCCACCGGCGCTGGGCCGTTGCGGCGTTGCGGCCGGTGGAAAAGGCTGCGCCGTTTTCCACCCTACGTGTGGAGCGGGGACGTTCAGCCGCGGGCGCCGCCGCGGGCGTTGCGCACGCCGGTGCTGAGGTCGCGGCACAGGCCGAGCACGCCTTGCACCGCCTGTTCCGGGCTCTTGGCGCTGGCGATCTGGTCGATCAGTGCCGAGCCAACCACCACGCCCTCGGTCAGCCGGGCGATGGCCGCCGCCTGCTCCGGCGTGCGGATGCCGAAGCCGACGCATACCGGAATATCGGTATGGCGCTTGAGGCGCGCCACCGCTTCCTCGACGTGCTCCAGGGTCGCCGAACCGGCGCCGGTCACGCCGGCCACCGAGACGTAGTAGACGAAGCCCGAGCTGCCGTTGAGCACGGTGGGCAGGCGCTGGTCGTCGGTGGTCGGGGTGGTCAGGCGGATGAAGTCGATGCCGGCGGCCTGGGCCGGGTCGCACAGCTCGTCGTTATGTTCCGGCGGCAGGTCGACGACGATCAGGCCGTCGACGCCGGCCTCTTTCGCATCGGCGACGAAGCGTTCGACGCCATAGGCGAAGATCGGGTTGTAGTAGCCCATCAGCACCAGCGGCGTGCTGGCGTTGGTTTCGCGGAATTCGCGGACCATCTGCAGCGTCTTCGACAGGTTCTGCTTGGCCGCCAGCGCGCGGATGTTGGCCAGCTGGATGGCCGGGCCGTCGGCCATCGGATCGGTGAACGGCATGCCCAGTTCGATGACGTCGGCGCCAGCCTCGGGCAGGCCCTTGAGGATCGCCAGCGAGGTGGCGTAGTCAGGGTCGCCGGCGGTGACGAAGGTCACCAGCGCCGTGCGGTTCTGTTGTTTCAGCTCGGCAAAGCGGCTCTGCAGGCGGCTCATGCGTGCTTCTCCTGCTCTTGTTCTACTTGGGGGCTCATGTGGTGCATCACGGTCTGCATGTCCTTGTCGCCGCGGCCGGAGAGGTTGACCACCATCAGGTGCTCCTTGGGCAGCCTGGCGGCGCGCTTGAAGGCTTCGGCCAGGGCGTGGGCACTTTCCAGCGCGGGGATGATGCCTTCCAGGCGGCAGCACTGGTGGAACGCTTCGAGCGCTTCGTCGTCGGTGATCGGCACGTACTCGACGCGCTTGATCTCGTGCAACCAGGCGTGCTCGGGGCCGACGCCGGGGTAGTCGAGGCCGGCGGAGATCGAGTGCGCGTCGGTGATCTGGCCGTCGGCGTCCTGCAGCAGGAACGTGCGGTTGCCGTGCAGCACGCCCGGCGCGCCGCCGGCCATGCTCGCGGCGTGCTTGCCGGTGTCGATGCCGTGGCCGGCTGCTTCGACGCCGACGATCTGCACGCTTTTATCGTCGAGGAACGGGTGGAACAGGCCGATGGCGTTGGAGCCGCCGCCGATGCAGGCGACCAGCGAGTCGGGCAGGCGGCCTTCCTTCTGCATGATCTGCTCGCGGACCTCGTTGCCGATCACCGACTGGAAGTCGCGGACCATGGCCGGGTAGGGGTGGGGGCCGGCAGCGGTGCCGATCAGGTAGAAAGTGTTGTGGACGTTGGTCACCCAGTCGCGCAGGGCTTCGTTCATCGCGTCCTTCAGCGTGCCGGTGCCGGCGGTGACCGGGATCACCTCGGCGCCCAAGAGCTTCATGCGGAAGACGTTGGCCTGCTGGCGGTCGATGTCGGTGGTGCCCATGTAGACCACGCACTGCATGCCGAAGCGCGCGGCGACAGTGGCGGTGGCCACGCCGTGCATGCCGGCGCCGGTCTCGGCGATGATGCGTTTTTTGCCCATGCGCTTGGCCAGCAGGATCTGGCCGATACAGTTGTTGATCTTGTGCGCGCCGGTGTGGTTCAGGTCTTCGCGCTTCAGGTAGATCTTCGCGCCGCCGAAGTGCTCGGTGAGGCGCTCGGCGTAGTACAGCGGGCTGGCGCGGCCGATGTAGTCGCGCTGGAAGTAGGCCAGCTCTTCCTGGAAAGCCGGATCGCTCTTGGCCTTCTCGTACTCGGCGGCCAGCTCGTTGATCAGCGGCATCAGGGTTTCGGCGACGAACTGGCCGCCGAAGCGGCCGAACAGCCCGCGGTTGTCCGGGCCGGTGCGGTATGAGGTCATGGAGCGCTCCTGAATGAAGAGGACTTGGCCGCGCACGGTGGCGGCTTTGCGATGGCCACAGAGTAAGGCTGCCGACGCCTGGATAAAAGCGATAAGATCGCCGCAACACGTCAGGAAAACTCACCTATGACGACCGAGCTGCCACCCCTCAACGCGTTGCGTGCCTTCGAGGCGGTCTCCCGCCTGGGCAGCCTGAAGCGCGCCGCCGACGAGCTGCACGTCACCCACGGCGCCATCAGCCGGCAGCTGCGGACGCTCGAGGAAACCCTCGGGGTGGCATTGCTGCAAAAAGAAGGGCGCGGCGTAAAACTCACCGATGCCGGGCGTCGGCTGGGCGAGGCGAGTGGCGAGGCTTTCGCCAGGCTGCGCGGCGCCTGTGACGAACTCCGTCGCGATACCGCCGAGGCACCGTTCGTGCTCGGCTGTCCGGGCAGCCTGCTGGCGCGCTGGTTCATTCCACGTCTGGACCGGCTCAACCGTGATCTGCCGGAACTGCGCCTGCAACTGTCGGCCAGCGAGGGCGAGCTGGACCCGCGCCGCCCCGGCCTGGATGCCACGCTGTGGTACGCCGAGCCGCCGTGGCCGACCGACATGCAGGTGTTCGAGTTGGACGCCGAGCGCATCGGCCCGGTGCTCAGCCCGCATCATCCGCGGTGCGCGGCGCTGCGTGCGCTGCCGGCGGCGGCGCTACTCGATGAGCCGTTGCTGCACCCGGCCTCGCGACCGCAGGCCTGGCCGAGCTGGGCGCAGCAGCAGGGGCTGGAGCCGGCACGGCTGCGGTTGGGGCAGAGCTTCGAGCACCTGTATTTCCTCCTGGAAGCGGCGCTGGCCGGGCTCGGCGTGGCCATCGCCCCGCAGCAGCTGGTCGCCGATGACCTCGCCAGCGGCCGTCTGCTGGCGCCCTGGGGGTTCGTCGAGACCTCCGCGCGGCTGGCGCTGTGGGTGCCGACGCGACGGGTCGGCCGGCGTGCCGAGCGGCTGGCCGAGTGGTTGCGAGCGGAGCTTCACGCGGCGCGCCCGTCGCGGATCTGACCCTGCGCTACGGCCGAACTCCGTCGTGGCCGTCGAGTCCTATGCGCATCGCCGCGTGGTGCGCTCGGCGGGCCCTGTGGCGAGCCCCTTCGCGCAAAAAAAAGGATTTTCCAGATGCCCCCGTTCTTTCTCGCTCCGGCCCTGCTGGCCGGTCTTCTGGTCTCCGCCGCGGCGCAGGCCGCCGTCATCGAACTGGACGGCATCGGCCTGTCGCGGGAGATGCCCTGCAACGGTCAGGCAGTGAACATCTCCGGTAACGGCAACCGTATCCAGCTGACCGGCGACTGCGGCGCGGTCGAGGTCTATGGCTCGGACCACCAGGTGCGCCTGCAGCGTGCCGCCGCGCTGACCGTCTCCGGTGCCGAGAACAGCGTGCAGGCCGGGGCCGTCGGCAGCCTGAGCGTGGACACCAACCGCAACCGTGTGCGCACGGCCATCGTGGCCGGCGCCGAGCCGGCGATTGTCGAGGTGAGCGGTGCCGAGCACGAACTGGAGCTGCGCTTCGATGCGCCGGCGCAGGTGTCCGTCGAAGGCGCCGACAACCGGCTGCTCTGGCAGGGCCAGGAGCCGCACTTCGCCGTTGGCGGCGTCGATCAGCGGATCGAGCGCAAGCCGTGAACCGGACCAGCCGGCGATGAAGCGCACGCCGGTGGCCTCCAGCAGTCTGCGTTCGCTGGGTTACGACGCCGCGCAGCAGGTGCTGGAGGTGGAGTTCGCCAGCGGCGCGCTGTACCGCTACGAGCAGGTGCCGGCCGCAGCGGTGCAGGCGCTGCTGGAGGCCGATTCGCTGGGCCGGCATTTCAACCAGGTCTTCAAGCCGCAGCACTACGCCTACCGACGCATCGCATGAATGGCCGCCGCGGCGGCTGAACTTCGCGTGGCTCTGCTAGCCTCAATTCAGGCAGGGACGGCCTCAATCGAGCGGAGGCTCATCGAACGCAAGGGGGCATTCATGTCGGACCATCACACCTACAAGAAGATCGAGATCGTCGGCTCGTCGCGCAACAGCGTCGACGAGGCGATCCGCAACGCCGTGGCCGAAGCGGGCAAGACGCTGCAGAACCTGGAATGGTTCGAGGTCGGCGAGATACGCGGGCACATCCGCGACGGCCAGGTGGCGCACTTCCAGGTCACGGTGAAGATCGGCTTCCGCCTCAACGACAGCTGACGCGGCAGCCGCGCTGAGGCATGCCGGGCTCACTTCAGCCCGGCAAGAATCTCGAAGGCGCGGTGGCGGTCGGCGGTTTCGTACAGATCGCAGGTAAAGATCAGTTCGTCGGCCTGGGTCTGCTCCAGCAGCACGTCCAGCCGCGCACGCACCTTCTCCGGCCCGCCGATCAGCGCCAGACCGAGGAAATCGCCCACCGCCTGCTGCTCATGCGGCAGCCACAGGCCGTGCATGCTCGGCACCGGCGGGCGCAGCACCAGGCTCTGGCCGCGGATCAGCGCGAGGATGCGCTGGTAGACGCTGGTGGCCAGATACTCGGCGTGCTCGTCGCTGTCGGCGGCGATCAGCGGCACGCCGAGCATCACGTAGGGTCGGTCGAGCACCGCCGAGGGCTGGAAGTTGTCGCGGTAGAGCTTGATCGCCTGATGCATGAAGCGCGGCGCGAAATGCGAGGCGAAGGCATACGGCAGGCCCTTGGCCGCGGCCAGCTGGGCGCTGAACAGGCTGGAGCCGAGCAGCCAGATCGGCACGTTGCTGTTCATGCCGGGCATGGCGATGACGCGCTGGTTAGGCTGGCGCGGGCCGAGCAACCGTTCCAGCTCCTCGACATCCTGCGGAAAATCGTCGGCGCTGCCCATGCGGTCGCGGCGCAGCGCGTGCGCGGTGAACTGGTCGGCACCCGGCGCACGGCCGAGGCCCAGATCGATGCGCCCGGGATATAGGGCCTCTAGCGTGCCGAACTGCTCGGCGATCACCAGCGGCGCGTGGTTGGGCAGCATCACGCCGCCGGCGCCGAGGCGGATGCGCGTGGTGTTGGCGGCCAGGTAGCCGATCAGCACCGCAGTGGCGGCGCTGGCGATGCCGTCCATGTTGTGGTGCTCGGCGACCCAGAAGCGCTCGAAGCCGAGCCCTTCGACATGCCGCGCCAGCGCCAGGGCATTGTGCAGCGCCTGTGCCGGCGTGCCGTCATCGCGGATCGGCGCCAGATCGAGGGCGGAAAAGCGGGTCTGGGCAATACGGGACATCGTGTACCTCTGTCATCAATAGCAGTGCTCGGCCTGCGCCTCGACCAGCACGTTGCGCTGTTCGTCGAGCAGCCAGCCCTGTGGCGTGAAGCCGAGCGAGCGCGCCTGGAACAGGTAGCGCTTGCCGGCCTCGAAGTGGTCGTAGCGCACTATCATGCTGCAGCGCATGGTCTGGGTTTCGGCGAACAGACCGAGGCCGCCGCCACTGACTTCGAATTCGTAGTTCGCCTCGAGTTCATGACTGCCCGGCGGCACCTGGAAGAAGCGCCCGTCGTAGGTGCGCTTTCCGTCCAGCCGGTCGGACATGAAGATGTCGATGGTCTGCGCGCGCATGTCCACCCAGGCCATCTGCGGATCGTGTGGCGGCAGCGGGCTGGCGCAGCCGGTCACGGCGAGAGCGATCAACAGGGCGAGCGGCAGGCGCATGATGAGTTCCTCGACGAACATGCACGAGGCCACTGCCTCGTCACGATCCTGCGAGCCTGCGCCAGATGCCGGGGCTTTTCAACCGCGCCGGGCGGGCACCGGCCTCAGCGTTCGGCGAGGTTGCCGCAGCCCTTTTCCTCGGCGCGCGCCAGCACGTACTGGTGTTCGTCGTAGAGCTTGGCCCACGGACGGAAGCCGTAACCCCCGGCCACCAGCCGATAGCGCGCGCCGGCATTGAAACGGTCGTAGGCCAGGGTCAGCTTGCAGTCGCGCGGCAGCGGTGCGCTGGCCGGGCCGATGTTGCTGCCCTCGACCTGGAAGCGATAGCGCATCTCCAGCGTGCGGCTGCCCGGCTCGACCTGAAAGTAGCGGCCGTCATCCAGCGCCTTGCCGTCCACCGCCAACGCCTGCAGCTGCGTTTCGCCATGCGGCTTGAGGTCGACCCAGGCCTGGCTGGGATCGGGCTTGGGCATCCACAGCGAACAACCGGCGAGGGACGAAAGCAGCAGGGCAACGAGGAGAGCGCGCATCGGGAAGGCTCCGACCGGGCAGCAGGCGCCCGGCTAGCGAAACGAAAGCGAATGCCGGCGTGGGATTGCCATCCGCCGCGCGGCCTTTGTAGGGTGCCGACTGACCCGGCACGACGCCGGTTGCGACTCACCGGTTGATTCCCGATGCCGAAGCCCAACGCCGCCACCATCGACCACCGCGCCCTGCGCTGGGTTCCCCTGCTGCTTGCCGTTGGTCTGAATGGTTGCAGCTATTACAGCCAGCTGGCGGTCGGTCAGCTCGAACTGCTGCGCCAGCGCGAGCCGGTCGCGCGGGTGATCGCCGATGAAACCCGCGACCCGGCGTTGCGCCAGCGCCTGACCCATGCGCTGGAGGCGCGCCGCTTCGCCAGCAGCGCGCTGGGCCTGCCGGACAACGACAGCTACCGGCTCTACGCCGACATCCAGCGGCCCTACGTGGTGTGGAACCTGTTCGCCACCGAAGCGTTTTCGGTGAAGCCGGTCGAGCACTGCTTTCCGATCGCCGGTTGCGTCGCCTACCGCGGCTATTACCGCCAGGGTGCCGCGCGCGGCGAGGCGGCGCGCCTGCAGGCGCAGGGGCTGGATACCCACGTGGCGGGCGTCGAGGCCTATTCGACGCTCGGCTGGTTCGCCGACCCGCTGCTCAGCTCGATGCTGCGCCGTGATGACGAGCAGCTCGCCGCGCTGCTGTTCCACGAGCTGGCGCACCAGCGTCTTTACGTGTCCGGCGACACCGCGTTCAACGAGTCCTACGCCACCTTCGTCGAGCGCGAAGGATTGCGCCAGTGGCGCCGCGCGCGCGGTCTGCCGCCGCTGGACGGCCAGGCGCAGCGGCAGTATCGCCAGCTGGTCGAACTGCTGCTGGCAACGCGTGAGCGGCTGGACGCGCTGTATGCCTCAGGCAAGACGGAGACCGAGCTGCGGGCACTCAAACAGGCCGAATTCGTCCGGTTGCGGCGTGACTACCGGCAGCTGCGCGACGGCCTCTGGGGCGGCTCGCGGCGTTTCGATGGCTGGTTCGCCCGGCCGCTGAACAACGCCAGCCTGGTGCCGTTCGGCCTGTACGACCGCTGGGTGCCGGCGTTCGCCGCGCTGTTCGAGCACAACGAGCGCGACTGGACACGTTTCCACGCAGCGGTCGCGGCGCTGGCCGCGCACCCCGCCGACGAGCGGGAAGCCGCACTCAGACAGCTGGCCGACTGAGCAGGCGCAACGGCGCCGCGCGCTACCACGGCACTTTGCGCCGAATGCGCTTCATGTATCGAAAAGGTGCGATATGCCGTTCATCGGCGGCGATTCCCTCGACCGCTGAACGGTGCGAATCGTTTGCCGAAGCCTCCGGTCCTCTTTACTAGGTCGCCGATTTCATACGGCGGCGATCCCCATGCCTGATACCACGCATAACAACGGAGGCTCCATGGAGACCCTATCCGGAATTTTCGACAACAAAGGCACGCCCCTGGAGAAGCAGAAGTTCACCTGGAAGGAAATGGCCGGCAAGCCGATCAGCAAGCTCGATGACGATGCGTTTACCCGTGTGCGCATCATCCTCATGAACGGCGTCGAGACCGATGCCCTGCGCCTTTCCCACGGCATCGCCCGCTTCAACAAGGAACTGCGCCTGCCGCTGGCGCAGATCCGGCGTACCGAGCAGCACCAGGCGACCATGATCAACTGGCTGATCGGCGCCGACCACTCGCCGCTGGAAACCACCGTGGCCTACGAACAGGTCGCCATCGAGGTGACCGCCGCCGTCGCGCAGAACGAGCCCGACCCCTACCAGGCTCAGACCTACCGCTTCGGCCTGCTCGAGGACTTCGACCACCTGTACCGCTACTCGGCGATGCTCGATCGCCTCGAGGGCAAGGATGCCAACAACATCCTGCAGGGCTATACCGACATCGTCCCCGGGCGGAAAACCTCCGAGCACCACCGCCACCCGGAGAACGACGTCCGCGACAACTACGAGAAGAACTCCGCCGCGCTGATCACCAAGATCCACGCGGCGCTGATCACCGGCGCGGAATACCAGACCCACGACTACTACATGAACATCGGCCCGCTGTTCGCCGACCCGCTGGCGCGCCAGCTGTATGCCGAGATCGCCTCGGTCGAGGAACAGCACGTGACCCAGTACGGCTCGCTCTCCGATCCGAGTGAGAGCCATATGGAGAAGTGGCTGGTGCACGAGGCGATGGAGGTCTACATGTACGCCAGCTGCGCCGAGCAGGAGACCAACCCGCGGATTAAGGCCATGTGGGAGCGCTTCCTCGACTACGAGCTGGGTCACCTCAATGTCGCCTGCGAATGGTTCAAGAAGCTCGAGGGACGCGACCCGGCCGAGATTCTCGCCGGTCCGCTGCCGAAGATGGTCGAGTTCAAGAGCCAGCGTGATTTCGTCCGCCAGGTGCTGGCCGCCGAGGTCAACCTGCGTACCGCCGGCCCGGCCTATGTGGACAAGGCCAAGGAGCCGCAGTCCTCGCTCGATTACCGCAACCACCTTGCCTCGGAAGGGCTCGCCTCGGACATCGTCTCGGCGGGTTACCAGTGGGCGCCGGGTGGCGAACTGATGCGCAAGGCTTCCTGAGGAGACGACCATGGCTACTGCAGCGAAAGTAGGAACCAACTTTACCGGCGTGCAGATGTCGCCGAAGGACACCAAGCGCCTGCTGGAGGCGGTCAACGAGATTCATCCGGACGTGCCGGGCGACGAACACGGCATGCTGGTCGAGCGCGCCGAACGCAATGAAGAGGCCGACCGCATCGGCTCCGTGCCGGTGCCGGGTTCGGCCAAGGGCATGCTCAAGACCGGCTTCGACATGATGAAAGGCAAGAGCCCCGAGGTGTTCATCGACAAGCTCGGCGAGCGCCTGGCGTTCGAGCGCAACGGTGTGCGTCTGTACGAGGCGATGATCGCCAAGGCGCGCAACCTCGATTCCGGCAGCGCACTGGTGGACGAGTTGCAGCACATCCGTGACGAAGAGTTCGAGCACATGATGCTGGTGCACGCGGCGATGGAAAAACTCGGCGCCGATCCCACCGCGCAGACGCCCTGTGCCGACGTGGCCGGGGTCATGGCGATGGGCATCATGCAGGTGCTGACCGATCCGCGCACCAATATCCCGCAGTGTCTGAATGCGTTGCTGACGGCGGAGCTGGCGGACAACGCCGCCTGGGAACTGCTGATCGAGCTGGCGCAGGCCGCGGGCCATCCGAACATCGGCGACAGCTTCGTCAAGGCCAAGACCCAGGAGGACGATCACCTGCTGAAGATCAAGACGCTGATGCGCCGCGATCTGATTCTGCAGACCAAGTAACCCGGCTGGAACGCAAAGCGCGGCTTTCGCCGCGCTTTGTCGTTTCTACGGAAAGGGGTGGTCACTCAGCGCTGCTGCTGCACCAGCGCGGGTAGCTGCTCGGCGAGCTTCTGCACCCGCAGCGGTGCGCGGATGAAGCCGTGCTGGCGACCGTCCGGGCCGATGATGACCAGATTGCCGCTGTGGTCGACGGTGTAGTTTTCCTTGCTGGTGTCCGGCGGAATGAACGGGATGCCGACGCCGTTGGCCAGCGTCTGGATGGCCTCCGGCGTGCCGGTCCAGCCGTGAAAACCGGCGTTGAAATAACCCAGGTATTCCTTGAGCTTGACCGGCGTGTCGCGGTTCGGATCGACGCTGACCAGGATCGGCTGGAGCTGCCCGCGCACCGTTTCGGGGAGCAGGCCGTTGAGCTGGCGCAGCTCGGCAAGGGTGGTCGGGCAGATGTCGGGACAGAACGTGTAGCCGAAGAACAGCAGCGTCCAGCCGCCCTTGAGCTGGTCGACCTGCACCGCCTGGCCATTCTCGTCGGTCAGGCTCAGCGCCGGCAGCGGGCGGCTCTGCGGCAGCAGCACGATACCGGCATCCAGCAGCTGGGTCGGGTCGAGCTGGCGTTCGCCGTTGAGCACCTTGGAAACCGTCAGCCCGACGACCAGCGCGATCAGCGCAACGAGGATGAAGACGGTTTTCTGGATGCGGGTCATGGGCGTCCTGTGGGCGGCTGGGTGGCCTGTTCGGGCACTAGAAATCGAGCAGCAGATAATGATCAACCAGTAGCGCGATGAACAGCGCGAACAGGTACCAGATGCTGAATTTGAAGGTCTTGATTGCCGCATGTGGCCGGCTGTCGCGGTACAGCGCGATGGCCCAGTAGAGAAACCGCGCGCCCAGCAACGCC